>Ga0210406_10002569_pt1 | contig 20595 bp, 21 predicted proteins | sample IncBWC30MmetaG_FD_155454 | JGI IMG/M metagenome (GOLD analysis project Ga0210406, IMG submission 155454) | Forest soil microbial communities from Barre Woods Harvard Forest LTER site, Petersham, Massachusetts, United States - Inc-BW-C-30-M | ecosystem: Environmental > Terrestrial > Soil >... | reverse complement strand
CGTAGCCGGCGCCCTGATTGCGGGCGTGCTGGCCCAGGGAGTTTGAGTGGATGGTGTCGCCATCGGCTTCTACGCCGTAGGAGAGGGTGGTGTTGGGGCGGAGGGTTTGGGCGCGGCGGAGGGCGCCTTCGTAGCTGGTGGTGATGTGGTTGTTTTCGTAGATGGCCGGCTGGTCGACGAAGAGGACGAAGAGGTCGGTGTGGCGGCGGTAGCCGAAGCTGGCGGCGGTTTGGGGGCCGAGCTGCTGCTGGATGCTGGCGAACCAGCCTTTGGTGCGCTCCCAGGATGGGTACGGGCCGTAGAACTGGTTCGCGCCGTAGGGGCGGTCGCTGGTGGCGAGGAGGATGTCGGTTGCGTATTTTGACTCGCCGGCTTTTGGGGTGAGCCAGGTTTCTGAGGCGAGGGCGTTCGAGGAGTAGTTGCGGTCGGGGATGAAGCCGTCGGAGGTGTCGCGGCTGGCGGTGAGTTGTTCGGCTACGGGGCCGCGGGTGTAGGCGGCGCGGAGGTGTTGCTCGATGGAGTTGTAGCTGCCTCCCGCTGCGCTGCCGATGATGGTGAGGCCGGGGGCGGGTGGCTGGGTGAGGAGGTTGACGGCTCCGCCGATGGCGTCGGAGCCGTAGAAGGTAGAGCCGGAGCCGTGGAGGATGTCGATGCGGGTTACGGCGTCGAGGGGGATGGGGATATCCAGATTTAGGTGGCCGGTCTCGGGGTCGTTGATGCGGAGGCCGTTGAGGAGGACGAGGGATTGCTCGAAGGTGGTGCCGCGGAGGGATAGGTCAGCCTGGACGCCGTTGGGGGCGCGGGCCTGGAGGTTGAGGGAGGTGTCCTGGCGGAGGTAGTCGACGACGGAGTTTGAGATGAGGGGCTGGTCGCGCGGGGAGATGAGGTTGACGGAGCGGTTGCTTTCGGCGAGGGGGAGGGGTTCGAGGGTGGTGGTTACGGTGATGCTTTCGGCGAGGGGGGCGGGTTTTGTTTGCGGCGGGGTGGGCTGCTGGGCGAGGGCGGTGCTCAGGCAGAGGAAACAGAGAAGGCCGGGGATTTTTCGTTGGATTGTCACTTGGTCATGATCGCTCCTCATGGGGAGATTACGAAGCTAGTTTTGTTTCATTGTAAATAGTTGAAGGCTAAACCATAATTGATGGATCGGAGAGGAAGGCGTACCCCAGGGGCTAAAGCCCCCTTTCTTACTTGCGGGATAGAGACCCAAGGCTGAAGCCTTGGGGTACCTCAGGAACAGCAACTGCCAAGACAGAAGCAGGTCCTCCGCTTCGCGAAGGATGACAACTAAAAAGCAACAGCAACAGCAACAGCAACAGCAAAAGCAAAAGCAAAAGTAAAAGCAACAGCAACAGCAATGACAGAAGCAAATCTCTGCGGATGATTCGGGCAGTATGATTCTGCGGCAAAGTTGGAAAGGAGCGCGATGCGGATTGAAGCGTTTTTGCGGCAGAGCCCGGTTTTTCAGGCGAGCCGGATCGCTCGCAGGACGGAAGCTTCGGTGAATGCGATTTTGCAGGAGGAGGGGTTGACGTTCTTTGAGGCTTTGATGCTGGCTGCGATTTTCTTCGAGAAGAAAGGCGGCATCAAGCCTTCGGATCTGGCGGAGACGTTTCAGACGACCCGGGGGAATGTGAGTCACTGCGTCTCGTCGCTGGAGGCGAAGGGGTTGGTGCGGCGGCGAATCGATCCGGACGATGCGCGGTCGTTTCGGTTGGTGCTGCAACCGGTAGGCAAGCGGCGGGCGGTGCGGGTGGTGGGGATCTTTGATCGGATGCAGACTCACTTTGAGAAAAACGTGGGAGCGACGAAGCTGGCAGGGATGTTGGAACAGATGCGTGCTGTGGAGGAGCTTTGTTCGGATTTGGCCGGATCGGCTCGTGAGCGAGGAAGGTGAACTCGTGCGGTGTCCGAGAGATGCGCAGCATGAAAGCCAAGCTTGAGCACTCTCGCCACGGCGAGTAACCGCAGGCCCTTCGACTCCGTTTGGCGCAAAAGCGCACCAAGCTCCGCTCAGGATGACACCTACAAGTATGTAGCGAACGTCTGGGACACCACACTAAAGACGAGATTCATATCGCGGCGCTAGAATCTCGGTGTTGGAAAAAGGAGTAGCTATGTCGCCTGGGTCTACGAACGGAAAGATTTGTTATATCGAGATGCCTGCGACGGATGTTGCGCGGTCGGCCGATTTTTATACGCGTGTCTTTGGCTGGAAGGTCAGGCAGCGAGGGGACGGTTCGACTGCCTTCGACGATACGGTTGGCCAGGTGAGTGGCACCTGGTCGGTGGGGAGGCCGCCGGCTTCGCAGCCGGGGCTTCTGGTTTATGTGATGGTGGATGACGCGGAGGCGACGGTTAAGGCGATCGTGGCCAATGGGGGCGAGATTGTCCAGCCGATTGGCGGAGATGCGCCTGAGATTACGGCGAGGTTTCGCGATCCTGGGGGAAATGTAATTGGGATCTATCAGGAGCCCAAGAAGAAGGGTTGAGCTTGATTCGCGGATGATTTTGACGAGGATGCCATCGCGGAGGATTTTCCCAGCTCTTATCGACTGCCCGATGGGAGGAAGCGACCTATGATTGCCAAAACAGTTTGGAAAAAGGAGATGGAATTTGATGGGCACTCCGAAAGTGGCCATCATCTCGTTTTCGACGCCGGAGCCGCGCACGCCAACGGCCCTACACCTATGGAGGCGGTTCTGATGGCCCTTTGCGCCTGCACGTCCGCCGACGTCGTGTCGATCCTCGAAAAGAAGCGCGAGCCCCTGATTAGCCTTACTGTATCTGCAACCGCTGAACAGGCCGCGCCGCCGCCCCGTGTCTTTACAAGGATCGGGTTGGTCTACCACGTTGGTGGTGCTGTCTCAAAGAAGGCCGCCGAAGACGCAGTCGCACTCTCGAAGAATAAGTACTGTTCGGTCTCGAAGATGCTGGAAAAAGCCGTCCCGATCGACTTCACCATCGAATACGCAAACGCGACCGTCTCAAGCGAATAGCTTTACTCGCGGATGATTTTGACGAAGACGCCGTCGGGGAGGGTGGCGTTGCCGAGGATGTGGACTACGCCGTCTTTGGTGAAGCCGCGGAGCATGGTGTCGGCCTTGGGGTAGGGGTCGGGTGGAGTCTCGGATTTGATGGGGTACGGGGTGGCTTTGAGCGGAGCTTCAGTGCGGGGAGCAGGTCCTCCGCCCTTCGATTCACTGTGTTCGCTCAGGGCGAAGGAAGACAAATTCTTACCAGAGGTGGGGATTTGGGACCGGTTCATGCCTCGGTCCATGGCCTGGTTGGCGAGGCGGTCGGCGTCTTTGTTCTTGTGGCGTAGGGCGTGGGAGATCTCGAAGGCTTCTAGTCTGGCGATGCGGTTTCTGGCCTCCTGCCAGAGAGGCCGCAGGTCGGGGGAGTTGACCTTGTACTTGCCCTGGATCTGCTTGACCATCAGCTCGGAGTCGGAGACGACGCGGAGGCGGGGGTGGTGGTGGTCGAGGGCGTACTGGAGGCAGGCGAGGAGGCCGGAGTATTCGGCGAAGTTGTTGGTGCGCATGCCGAGGAATTCCGAGAGTTCGGCGAGGATTTTGCCGTGGTCGTCCTGGATGACGGCTCCGTAGCCGGCGGGTCCGGGATTGCCGCGGGCTCCGCCGTCGCAGTGGGCGTTGATCCAGCTGGATTTTTCGGGACTTGCAGCCGCGGGCGTGGGTTCGGAGAAGAGGCTGGGGGGCGCGGGGGAGCGGCGTGTCATGGGAAGAGTTTACGGGAGAGTTGACCGAAAAGTGGTAGGGAGGGGCTAACCGACGACCTTCATCTTTCGCTCACCTTTCCGGGATGGGCGGGTCTATTGGAGTGTACTTCGATTTTCTGACCTCCGGAGTCAGTTCGATGAATGCAGATGCTGTTGGGATGGATCTTGGCGGAGAGCTGTCTTCTCCGTTGGCTGCAGTGGCTCAAAAGCGGCACATCAGTCCGTTTGCCATGGGCTTGTTAGGGACCCGGGCTGTAGAATCTATGCCAGCGATGGCAAAGGCAGCGGCCCAATCCGGGACCAGGAATGGCGGCAAGCTGACGCAGGCGCAGCTGGACGCGCGGGCGCAACAGCGGACCGAGGACGATGAGCTGATTCGCGAGGCGCAGAAGGGCCAGCGAACCGCGTTCGACGCTCTGGTGCGGCGGTATGACCAGTCGGTGCTAAGGCTGGCGCTGCATATGCTCGGTAATGAGCAGGATGCTCAGGATGTGCACCAGGAGGCCTTTATCAAGGCATATCGCCACCTGGGGAACTTCCGGTTTGAGTGCAGTTTTTATACGTGGCTTTACCGGATTGTCACAAACCTTTGCCTGGATCAATTGCGGCGGCGAAAGAGCCGCAGGGAAGACCCGGCGACGGTACTGGATGCCAGTGGCGATGAGATGGACCTGATGGCGAATATCTCTGATGAACGGGCGATGTCGAACCCGGGCAGAGAGCTGGACCGGAAGGTGATGAGCGAGAGGATCAACGCGGCTTTGGACAAATTGACGCCGCGGGAACGAACGGTTTTTGAACTGAAGCACTACCAGGGGTTGAAGCTGCGAACGATTGGCGAGATGTTGAACACGACAGAGGAGACGGCGAAGAATACTCTGTTTCGCGCTACGCGGAAGCTGCGGGCGAATCTGTCGGAGCTTAGAAGCTAGTGGTTAGTGATGAGTGATTGGGTAAGGGTGCAGTGAGAGCCCACTAGAACAGGTGAAAATTTGAGGCTGGTTGAGGTAAGACAATGAAGTGTCAGAGCGCGAGAGACTGCATCGTGTTGTTGAATTACGGCGAGCTTCCTGATGAGTTGGCCGGAGTCTTAGAACAGCATTTGATAGGGTGCGAGGATTGCACCGAGGAGTTGGAGGCGTTCCAGGGTTTTGAGGAGCGTCTGGCAACGATGCCGGTGCTGGAGCCTTCGCCGAATCTGCTGGCGCAGTCGCGAATGCGGCTGGATGATGCGCTGGACATGATTCCGCCGCATGGATTTCTTACTCAACTGAGAACGAACTTCTACCGCTGGGTAGGCAATGTGCAGAGTGCGCCTGCGCTTGCGACGCTGCTGTTGGGCGTGGGTTTTCTGAGTGGGAATTTTACTCATCGTTATCAGGTGGCGAATGCGCCGAAACCGGCAGGGCCGGGAGTGGTTACGCTCACCCATCCGTCTGATGTGATTGCGAATGTGACCGGGGTGGTGCAGACGCCGAACTCTGAGCTGGTGCAGGTGAACTACAACAAGATTGTTCCGGAGTCGATGGAGGGGTCGCTGGATAGCCCGGAGATTCGGAAGCTGTTGCTGGTGGGGACGAACGCTGCGGCGACGCCTGGGGTGCGGATGAACTCGGTTTCTCTGTTGACGAATGAGTGCAAGGCGGGGCATGCCTGCCAGCCGACGACGGATGTCGACGGGATTCGCCATGCGTTGATGGTGTCGCTGCGATACGACGAGGATGCCGGAGTGCGGATGAAGGCGCTGGAGGGTCTCGAGCGGTACATCGGACAAGACCAGCATGTGCGCGACGCAGTGCTGGAGGCGGTAGCACATGATCGGGATGCCGAGGTACGGCGTACGGCGATCGGGCTGCTGGAGCCGGTGCAGTCGGATTCGAGCGTGCGGCAGGTGCTGCGGACGGTCGCAACGCAGGATGCGAATCCTTATATCCGAACGGCGTCATACAACGCATTGCAGAACGCTGCTGATATTCAGTAAGGTGCGGTGAGTGAGGTCCGCTCGTCGGTCTTTCGGCTCAAAAAAGAGTTGGTTGAGGTTACGCAGATGAAACACCGCAGGTCGGTTGAGTTCGTGGTGCTGGCAGCGGCAATCGCTGTTTTGGACGGGGGACAGGCATTGCATGCGGCCGAGATGCCTGCAGCGTCGGGCTCGCAGATGCTGGCAGCGGCGATGGGTGAGGGGCATGCGCGCGCGGTTCAGGGATATCTGGGGATCGAGACGCGCGACGTGAGTGAGGACCAGCTTGGAGTGCTGAAGCTGAAGGACGCGCGCGGCGCGGAGATCACCAATCTGGACCATGATGGGCCGGCGTGCAAGGCTGGGATGCGCATGCATGATGTGATTCTGCAGATGAATGGGCAGGTGGTGGAGAACGAGGATCAGCTGCGGCGGATGCTGAAGGAAATGCCGGTGGGGCGCTCGGTGAGCTTCGTGGTCAGCCGGGATGGGCAGACGCAGCTGTTGACGATGCAGATGGCAGATCGCAAGACTGTAGGTCTGCAGGCGTGGGAGCAGCACTACACGGTGCCGGCTCCGGGGCCCTCGGGCGTGGTGCGAGGGAACAGTTTTCTGGATTCGAAGTCAGCGAATCCGACGCCGCCGAACACAACAGCCCAGAAGGAACATCATGATTTGCTGGGGACAGAGACGATCATCCTGAGCTCGTCGTTTACCGGGGCGAAGCTGGAAGTGATGGGGCCGCAGCTTGCGGAGTTCTTTGGCGCAGCGGGCGGTGCGGGACTGCTGGTGCGGAGTGTCGACACACATAGTCCTGCGGACGATGCCGGGATGAAGGCTGGCGATGTTGTCGTCAAGATCAATTCGATCTCTGTGGCCAATGGGACGGACTGGACCAAGACGGTACATGACAACAAAGGAAGACCGGTGCCCGTGGTGGTGTTGCGGGATAAGCGTGAGCAAACGCTGACGCTGACGCCGGATGGAAAGAAGCGGTCGGGTCTGTGGTTGGGGTTTGGGTTGGAAGATTTTTTCCAGCAGACGACCCAGCAGACCCGTCAATTGCTGGCCAAGCTGTAGCAGGCGCGGCGTCGCAGCGAAGGCCCGCGAAGACCCGCTAAAGATGCACGCGATCAAGGCGAGTTACTTCCACTGGAAACCTGGTGTTTTAATGAGTCCGGCGAGTTCGGCTGGGAGTACAAGCGCCTCTTCTGTATTTCCCTGTAGAAAGGGCTTTAGCACGGGGCGTCCGCGCGATGCGCCTACCTCGAAGATGATGTGATCGGGATAGAGGAGATCCTTGACGCGGGGGCCTTTGTTCGACTCGGCACCGTCGTAGTGTTCCTTTTGAATTTCCACGAAGATGGGAGGACGATCGCGCCAGAGGGTCTCGCGCAGCCCTTCGAGTACTTTTGTCTCGTAGCCCTCTACGTCCATCTTGAGAAGCGTGATGGGGGGGAGGTGGTTGGCGGCGAAGAAGTCGTCGCCGCGGACGACCGGGACGGAGATGTTTTCCGAGGAGACGTTGTCGGGGAGGTTGCTGCCGAGGGTTCCGGTGCCTTGATTGGCGCCGGTTGGCGGGTGAAAGGTTCCGGTTTCATTCCTGTCGCCAAGGGCTACCGGAAAGATGGTCACGTTGCTGATCCCGGCGTGGTTGAGCTTGCGGACCATCTCTTCGCGCACCACGGAGAAGGGCTCAAAGGAGAAGACGCGGTCTGCGTGACGGGACATGAAGAGGCTGTGATGGCCTATGTTGGCGCCCACATCAAAGAAGTTCACTGGCTTGCCACTGGCGCGGAGTGCGTCGGCGATTGCAGCCAGAAGACGAATCTCGTGGAGTTGAAAGGCGCCGTAGTAAAAGACGTTCCAGTCGATGAAGTTGGCCAGGTCGCCGGAGTAGGAGTGGCCGAAGAATCCGGTCACGAAGGCGTGCGAGGGCTGGCGGTCGGGATGCGCGAAGGCGCGCAGGATTCTGTCGCGGCCGCGAAGCCATTGCTGATGCCCGACAAACCGTAAAATCTGCTGCTTCACCGGATACATTCGGACATGATATCCCACCGGTTGAGGGTTTTTCGGATGAGAAACCGTCGCCGGTCGGTGTGTTGGGGGGCTCGCGATATTGCGAGGGACGCATCTTTCGATTTACAGACGGATGATTTTTAGAGTGTATGATTCTGCGAACGAGGAATAGTTCATGCGAGGAGTTTCCCTGATGTTGGCTGCTGTCGTGGCGATGGTGCCGTTTTCGAGTCTGGCGCAGCAGGCTGGGCCCTATAAGATTCTGCAGACGTTGAAGGTTGGCGGCGAGGGCGGCTTCGACTATGTGTATGCCGATGATGCCGGGCGCAAATTGTATGTGCCGCGCAGCGGGCCCTCGGGTCGGATCACGGTCTTCGATCTGGATACGCTGAAGCCGGTGGGCGAGATTGCTAACGCGAGTGCTCATGGAGTGGCGGTCGATACGAAGTCGCAGCATGGATTCGGCAGCAGCAAGCCGGTGGTGATGTTCGACGCGAAGACGCTGGCTACGATCAAAACGATTGACGTGCAGGGTGGGCCGGACGGAATTCTGGCGGATCCTTTCAGTGGCCGGGTTTATGTGTTCAGCCATAGTGCGCCGAATGTTACGGTGATCGATGCGAAAGATGGATCGATTGTAGGGACGGTCGATCTGGGCGGCGCGCCGGAGCAGGGTGCTCTGGATGGCAAGGGGCATCTGTATATCGATCTGGAGGACAAGGGAAGCATCGCTGTGGTGGATACGAAGACTCTGAAGCTGACGACTACATATGACCTGCAGGGCAAGGGCGGGACCTGTGCGGGATTGGCCATGGATGTGAAGAACAATATTCTGTTTGCCTCCTGCCGGAATCCGCAGACGATGGTCATCTTGAATGCCGGCGATGGAAAGATCATCGACGCGCTGCCTATTGGTAGTGGAACGGATGGCGCGGTGTTCAACCCGAAGACGATGGAGGCGTTCAGCTCGGAGGGCGGTGGGACGTTGACGGTGGTGAAGGAGAACAGTCCAACGAGTTTTGTTGTGGAGCAGACGCTGCAGACACAGCCGCGAGCGAAGACGCTGACGCTGGACAGTAAGACGAACCGGCTGCTGCTGATCACGGCTGAGTTTACGCCTCCTCCTCCAACGCCTCCGGGAGAGCGTCCGGCACGCGGGCAGATGGTGCCGGATACGTTTTCGATTCTGGTTGTGGGCAAATAGCCTTATGATCCGGCAGGCTGTCATTACAGCTCTTGGCATTTCGGTCTCCGGAGTGCTCGCGCAGCCTACTGCTCAACGGCCGAAGTTTGATGCGTTTGAGGTGGCCACGATCAAGCCGGTGGATCCGGACGCCAAGGCAGGCAGATACATCGTCATGCAGGGCACTCACCGCTTTGTGGAGAAGGCCTACACGCTCAAGCTGCTGATTGCGGCGGCTTACGATCTGAATCCTCGAACGATCTCGGGTGGGCCGGGATGGATCGAATCCGACCACTACGACATCGTTGCCGTAACGCCTGGGGAGATTCGACCTACGCATGATGAGCAGATGTCGATGCTGCGCGATCTTTTGACTGAAAGATTCAAGCTCACGTTTCATCGCGAAGAAAAAGTGTTCTCGATTTATGAGCTGCAGGTTGCGAAGGGCGGACCGAAGCTGAAGGCAAGCACAGCCCCTCCGGACGATCCTCCGGCGCTGATCAGCACGGTCTATCCACAGCGCATCGTGATGCCCGCACGCAACGTGACGATGAGTGATCTGACCCGTTTGATGCAGCGGGCCATCCTCGATCGGCCAGTGGTGGATAAGACCGGGCTATCCGGAAGATATGATTTCGACCTTGAGTGGGCGCCGGACGAGACTCAATTTGGCGGGGAGGTGCCCCCGGCATCCGCAGAGGCCCAGGCCGCGCCTCTTTTTTCGGCGATTCAGCAACAACTCGGTCTGCGTTTGGAGGCGACCAAGGGGCCGGTCCAGGCGCTTGTCGTCGATAGGGCGGAGAGGCCTTCGGCAAACTGAGCGATTATCGACTTCTTCTGCATCGAAAATCGAGCGATTGATCTGAATCTCTTTAGAGTCAAAGTGTATCCAAAGGGCATGAAAACCCCGCTTCGTAGTTTGCGCCCTGGTGAGGTGGTTCGCGCCGGGGTGATAATCGCTGTCGCAGTGGTGCCGATGCTGGTTCCCCGCGTCGCTCTGGCGCATGCCGTGCTGGTACAGTCCACACCGACGATCGATGCAACCGTCGAGGGGCCGGAGGTAGCAGTCAGTATGAAGTTCAGTTCGCGGGTTGATGGAGCGCGATCGACAATTCTGTTGAGCACTTTTGATGGGAAGGCCACGCCGGTGGCGATTGAGCACCAAAGCACCCCGGACACCCTCACTGCACATCTCACTCATCTCAGCGCCGGTAAATACGCGATACGGTGGCAGGTGTTGGCGACTGACGGCCATGTCACTCGGGGTGAAATACCGTTTCGTGTGAAGTAGACTTGGGCCTACGCGTGTGACAGTTTCGGCTGGGCCAGAGCCGACTCGAGTATTTTTGCAGATGACTTGCCCGCCTCCAGTGGCTGCCGCTGACAACAGATGAGATCGTGCGGCCGCCTTGCCGGTAACTCCATTGCTGCATTTCTTTTTTTCCGAGGACGAACTTTGATATGGCTTCTGGGTGACTTTGATTTTCTGTCCGTTGTTTTGCGAGCCCTGACGCTGGGGCTGGAGTTGCTGACGCTGGGTGCGATCGCCTACCTGCTGATCGTCGCCATGCCTGCACGCGTCGGAGAATCTGTGATTGCAGGCTGCTGGCGGGGGATTCGCTGGTCGGCTGCCAGTTTTGCGATCGTCGAATTGTGCTACGTCTCGGTTGACAGCGCTCTGCTGATGGGCAGCTCCTCACTCGGTCTCGCTGACGTGGCGGGCGCGCGGTATTTTGTGTCAGGTGTAGGTGCAGCGCTGGCAGCCTCTGCCATTGTCGTTTGTGCACGGAGAGGCGGCGGGCGGAGATCGGCGTATGCCCTGGTTCCGCTTGCTACGCTGGTCCTGCTGGCGGTGGTCTCCACCAGTCATGCGGTTTCGCGGATGGACCATCGGTACGTGCTGATGGCCCTGACCGCCGCGCATCAATTGGGTGCGGGATTGTGGATCGGGGCCATGCCGTTTCTGCTGCTCTCGCTGCGGCGGGCCGGAGATCCCGAGGAGGCAAAACGGCTGCTGCGCCGATTTTCGCCGCTGGCGCTGGCTGGCGCGGGAACGCTGCTGCTGGGCGGTCTGGGCATGGGTTGGATCTACCTCGGCATCGCCGCCGATAAATCGCTGAGCAGTGTGTATGGGACTGCCTATGGAGTCATGATGATCTCCAAGGTGTATCTGTTCCTGGTGGTTGTGGCGATGGGCGCGGGGAACTTTTTTCTGGTCCGGCGTATCGAGACTGCGCCAGTCAGCTTACTGACGCGGCTGCGGCGATTTGGCGAGGCGGAGATCGGAATGGGCTTTATGGCGGTGCTGGCGGCCGCCTCGATGACCTCGCAACCCCCTGCGATCGATTTGCCGACGGACCGGGCAAGCCTCACCGAAATTGTCGAACGCATGCATCCCGCGGTCCCGCGCATGACCAGCCCGGTGTTCGCGGCGCTGGCGCCGACAACGTCTCTCGACACACTGGTAAAGCAGACGCAGTTCAACCTGCCCGGCGCCGCGATCGATGCGAACGGTAAAGCGTGGTCGGAGTATAACCATCACTGGTCGGGGCTGATTGTGTTGGCGGCCGGCATACTGGCACTGCTTAGCCGGCTCCCGAAGGCGCGATGGGCGCGGAACTGGCCACTGATCTTTGCGGCGCTGGCGGCCTTCATCCTGCTGCGCGGCGATCCCGAATCCTGGCCGCTGGGGCCGCGGCCCTTCTGGGCCAGCATGGTGGTGCCGGATATCCTGCAACACCGTCTTTATGCGCTGCTGATCGTCGCGTTTGCCGTGTTCGAATGGGGAAATCAAACTGGACGATGGCATGCCAGGTGGGCGGCGATGGTCTTTCCGTTGCTTTGCGCCATCGGCGGCGCGATGATGCTGACTCACAATCACGCTGTCGGGAACATCAAAGAAGAGCTGTTGGCGGAGATGAGCCACACGCCGATTGCGTTGCTGGGGGCCACCGCAGGCTGGAGCCGCTGGCTTGAACTGCGCTTGCCTGACCAGAGGGAATCACGGGTTGCTTCGTATGTGTGGCCAGTTTGCCTGATGCTGGTTGGGTTGGTGCTGCTGAATTATCGGGAGTCGTAGCGTTCGCTGGCCCCCTCTTTTCAGTAACAAAAGCGTGTGGTTGATATACTTGAAGATGATATGTCTTCTGCTTCTATAACTGCCGGTACGAGCGGCAGACGTCCTATGCCTGCGAAACGCCGCTGGAAGGCAGTGACGCGCAAGCTGCGTGAGCTGGGTTCGATCGGGTCGGCGGTGATGTCGACCGGGCACCCGTACATGGCGCACATTGTGCCGATGCGCCGGTGTAACCTAGCGTGCACTTACTGCAATGAGTATGACGATTTTTCCGATCCGGTGCCGATCGATGAGATGCTGCGTCGCATCGACCATCTGGGTCGGCTGGGGACGTCGGTGATTACAATCTCGGGCGGCGAACCGCTACTGCATCCGGAGCTTGATCGGATCATTGCGCGGATTCGCAAGACGGGTGCGATCGCCGGGATGATCACGAATGGGTATCTGCTGATGCCGGAGAGAATCGAGAGGCTGAACAAGGCTGGACTCGATCACATGCAGATCTCGATCGATAACGTGATGCCGGATGAGGTCTCGAAGAAGAGCCTGAAGGTGCTGGACAAGAAGCTGCAGATGCTGGCAGAGCACGCGGACTTTCATGTCAACATTAATTCCGTTGTGGGCGGCGGGATTGCGAATCCGAACGATGCGCTGACGGTGAGTGAGCGGGCGCTGGGGCTGGGGTTCAGCTCGACCATCGGGATCATCCATGATGGCAGCGGACAGTTGAAGCCGCTGGGTGCGGAGGAGCGCGGGGTTTGGGATAAGGTTCGCAACCTGACCCGGCGGAGCTACTCGCGGTTCAATCACTTCCAGGAGGCGATCGCCAATGGGAAGACGAATGACTGGCGCTGCCGGGCGGGCGGGCGATATCTGTATATCTGCGAGAACGGGCTGGTGCACTACTGCAGCCAGCAGCGTGGTTATCCTGGGGTGCCGTTGTCTGGATACATGACCGCGGATGTGAAGCGTGAGTTTCTGACGGAGAAGAGCTGCGCGCCGAGCTGCACGATCAGTTGCGTGCATCAGGTGAGTTACATCGACCATTGGCGAGCGCCGCAGACTTCTTCGGTGACGCCAGGGGCTTCAGGGGATGGGGCGGACGCGGAGCTGGTGCAGATTCGGTAGGAGTTGTGATGAGTGCTGCGAAGCGCGTGGAGACGGTCAAGCTGAGCGAGGAGCAGGTTCATCTGATAGCGAAGGCATTGGCCGATCCTCGGCGGTTTGAGCTGTTACGGCAGATTGGGAGCTGTCCCAAGTCAATGCAATGCGCCGACATCAGAGGATGTCATTCGGTGAGTGCGGCGACGCTTTCGCACCATATGAAGGAGTTGGAGACCGCCGGACTGGTTCGGGTGACGCGCGAAGGGAAGTTTGCGAGTTATCTGCTGCGGCGGGATGTGCTGCAGGCATATACGGAACAGCTGGCCAAGATTTAGAGCGGGAACACCTTAGAAATTTTCATCAGAATGTCGCATCTTCCTTGACTGCAGGCACATCAATTAGATGCTTATCTAAACATCAAACGATAAGACATAATATTGAGGGAGTGCGGACATGGGAAAGCTGACGAATAAAGTGGCGGTCGTGACGGGCGCGTCGAAGGGAATTGGCGCAGGCATTGCAAAGGCTTTGGCAGCCGATGGTGCGTCCGTTGTTGTGAATTATGCGTCGAGTAAAGAGGGTGCGGACAAGGTTGTGGCTGAGATCAAGGCCAAGGGCGGCAAGGCCGTGGCCGTGCATGGCGACTTTTCGAAGAAAGAAGACATCGGCAAGGTCTTCGGCGAGGTGAAGAAGACCTTTGGACGGCTGGATACGTTGGTGAACAATGCCGGTGTCTACGCGTTTACACCGCTCGAACAGGTGACCGATGAGGAGTTCCACAGGATCTTCAACCTCAATGTTCTTGGCCTTCTGCTGGCCTCGAAAGAAGCGCTGAAGTACTTTGGGCCTGAGGGCGGAAGCATTATCAATATCGGGTCGGTGGTGTCTTCTCTTACTCCGCCTCATTCGAGCGTTTACACGGCGACTAAGGGTGCGGTAGATGCGATTACGCAGGTTCTCGCCAAGGAACTGGGGCCGAAGAATATCCGCGTGAACTCGATCAATCCGGGCATGGTGGAGACCGAAGGCGTGCATGCGGCCGGCATTATCGGAACCGACTTCGAGAAGAACACCATTGCGCAGACTCCACTTGGTCGTCTCGGACAACCGGAGGATATCGCGACGATTGCGGCGTTCCTGGCGTCAGACGATTCGAAGTGGCTTACGGGCGAGCTCGTGAAGGCTGGCGGCGGCTTGCGGTAGGTTGAGGAAATCGAGAGAAGGGGGGAGCCGAAGCAGCGGCTCCCCTTTTTCATGCGGTATGCTTTTTTACGCGGTCATCGATTTATGCGTGCGTGTTGCAATGAAGTCGATGAGGGCTTGCCAATCGTCCACATTATGGCTGATGGTGGTGGCATGAGGTCTTTTCCGTTGCGGCGCGTGCATCTGTGGAGTCTGGTTCTTGCCTTGTTGATGACGGCTGGTCTGGCTGGTGCGCAGGGTACAGGCACGCAGCATGAGGAGACACAGCGGCCGACGAGCAAACCCTACTCAGGTGACCTTTCCATCTTCGACTATCCGGACCGGGACAAGAAGCTCCAGATCGATCGTGTGATGGATCTGCTGGGGATCACAACGGGAAAGAATGTCGCGGATATCGGTGCCGGGTCGGGATGGTTTACAGTGCTGGCGGCGCGCCGGGTGGGGCCGACCGGCGCGGTGATTGCCGAGGATATTAATCCGGTGGCGATCGAGTCCATCGGGAAGCGGGCCATAAAAGAAGACTTGTCGAATGTGCGGACGGTGCTGGGCGCGCCGGACGATCCGAGGCTACCTGCGGGGAGCGTGGACGCGGTGCTGATGCTGAAGGTGTATCACGAGATTGCGCATCCCGTATCGATGATGAAGGTGTTGCAGCGAGCGCTGCGGCCGGGCGCGAAGTGGGGATCATCGACCGCAATGGCAATGGGGCTAACCATGGGTTGAAGCAGGATGTGGTTGTGAGGGAGATGGCAGATGCGGGTTACAAGCTGGTGGGGACCTACGACTTTACCAAAGCGGATGGGCAGGACTATTTTCTGATCTTTCAGGTGCAATAGAAGCGGCTCGGTGTCGTGGCGGCCAAAAAAGAAATTTCTGCGTGGCGCCTGCATTCTTCGGTAGTCTTGAGATATCAGGACAATCGAGTTATCCGGAGATGCAAATGCGCAGTGCGTTTTTTGTGATGGCGGTGCTGTTAAGTGCGGCGGCAGGAGCACAGGTTCATGGCAGAGAGGGGATTACGCTGCCGAATCCACCGGCAGTGAAGACCGATCCTGTAGTCGATGAGTACAAGAGCGCGGTGCCTGGCGTACCGACGAAGATCACGGATCCGTACCGGTGGCTCGAAGATGCGCATAGCCCGGAGACGCGGGTTTACATTAATGCGCAGAATGCGTATACGGCGCAGTATTTTTCGCAGGTGAAGATGCTGCCGGCGGTGGTTGAAGAGTTGGGCAAGCTGTTGAAGGTGGATTTTGTGGGCGTGCCGACGCGGCGCGGAGATCGCTATTTCTTCCCCGAGCGGCTGGCGGACGAGAACCAGGCTTCGATCTACATGCGGGTGGGGCTGCACGGCGTGGATGAGAAGCTGATTGACGCCGCGAAGCTGAGTGCGGACCAGAACACCTCGGTAAATACGCTGAACCTGACGGAGGATGGTTCGATGATGGCGTATGGCGTTCGGGTGGGTGGCGCGGATGAGGTGGAGGTGCACTTCCTGGATGTCGCCACGCGGCAGGACACCGGCGATGTGATGCCGCGGGCACGGTACTCGGGTGTAGATATCAGTCCGGATAAGGCGGGGGTGTATTACTCGAAGCTGTTTCCGCATGAGGGGAATCGGGTTTTCTATCACAAGTTCGGTACGCCTCTCGATAGAGACGCGATGATTCTGGGTAAGGAGTACCACGGGGAGAAGCTGGGCGAGATTGACGGTGTTGGCGTGCGGGCTACGGCGAATAGGCACTACCTGGTGTTCCGGATCGGCCGGGGCGTGCCGGCGACGCGCGAAGATATTTTGATCAAGGACCTGCGAGTGAAGGATTCGCCGATTGTTCCTCTGGTGTATGGGATCGACAGCCGGTTCGGCGAGTTCAACGTGGGCGACACGTTCTATATGCGGACCGACTACAAGGCTCCGAATGGCCGGGTGCTGAAGGTGGTCGAGGGCAAGAGTCCGGATGAGTGGCCGGTAATTATCCCCGAGGGGAAGGATGTGCTGGAGGCGGTGAACGTGGTCGGCGGCAAAATGTATGTGCTGCGGCTGAAGGATGTGAAGTCGGAGGTGACGATCTATTCGCTGGAGGGGAAGGCGGAGGGACACATCGCATTCCCCGGGATAGGCGCTGGTTCTACGCTATCCGGCCGCGCGATGGATACAGATGGGTTCTATACCTTTCAGTCGATCATTACGCCGCCGACGATCTTCCACTACGACACGAGGACGGGGAAGTCAGAGGTGTTCTACAGCGACAAGGTGCCGTTCGATTCGACTCAGTATGAGGTGAAGCAGGTTTTTTACACGTCGAAGGATGGGACGAAGGTGCCGATGTTCATCGCGGGAAAGAAAGGCCTGAAGCGCGATGGGAGCGAGCGGCTGCTGATGACCGGGTATGGTGGGTTTGCGTTGAGTGAGACTCCGATGTGGAACCCCGAGTATGCGTGGTGGATGCAACAAGGCGGGTGGTTTGCGCTGCCGAATCTGCGCGGCGGCAATGAGTATGGCGAGGCGTGGCATAAGGCGGCGATGTTTGCTGGTAAGCAGAACGTCTTCGACGACTGGTTTGCCGCTGCGGAGTATCTGATCGCGAACAAGTACACGACGCCGGAGCGATTTGCGATTCGCGGACGGTCGAACGGCGGGTTGCTGATGGGTGCTTCGATGACGCAGCGGCCGGATCTGTTCGGGGCGATCTGGTGTGGGTATCCGCTGCTGGATATGCTGCGGTACCAGATGTTCGAGATGGGGCGGACCTGGACGACGGAGTATGGATCGGCGGAGAATGCAAAGGATTATCCGTACATTTTGAAGTACTCGCCCTACCAGAACGTGAAGGCGGGGACGAAGTATCCGGCGATCTTCTTCTTTACGGGCGATGGGGATACGCGGGTCGATCCGATGAATGCGCGGAAGATGACGCCGTTGATGCAGACGTCTACTTCAAGCGGAAGGCCGATTCTACTGCACTATAGCCTGAAGGGCGGCCACAGCGCAGGCGTGTCGCAGACGCAGCTGGTGCAGGATTACGCAGATGAGATGTCGTTTCTGTGGACGGAGACAGGGACGAAGTAGGTCTTGCAATTCCTCACGCTTGCTTCCATTCTCTTTCCAAGGAGAAAGGCCCGAGCAATTGCCCGGGTCTTTTCGTTTTTGCGTGAGCGCTATTTGTGTGCCGTGGTCCTGGGTTTCGCAGCGGCGGCCTTCGGGGCGGGGTTCTCCGCGATGGCGGTGTCGAGCATGGAGTAGAGCTGGGTGATGTCAGTGACCTCGGTGAAGCCCTTTTGCGTGACGATGAAGATGGTCGGAGTCTGATGCAGATTGATGCGCTCACCGAGGGTCTGGTCGGCGTGGACCTCGGCGGCGAAGAGGCCGTTGGGATCGATGATCATGGGCAGCTGGCGACCGTGGGACTGAAAGTATTTCTGCGTGAACGCCGTGAGGTCTTCTTTGGAGGCGATCGACTGCTGACTGGCGAAGACGGCGCGGCGATACTCTTCGGCGGCCTGTGGGGAGATCTTGTCCTGGATATAGCGGGCGATGACCGCGGCGTCATAGCTCCAGATGTGCATCTTGAGGGGGAAGTCGTGGCGGATGAGGGGAATCTTGTACTTGTCGACGGCCGCGTGGACGATGGGGAAGGCGCGCGAACAGGCGGGGCACTCGAGGTCTTCGAATTCATAGATCGCGACCGGGACGCCGGCGGGTGCGCGGAGCATGGAGGTGTCGCGGTAGGCCCCCGACTGGGCGAAGGCACCGAGGGGAAGGGCGAGGAGCAGAGCGGCGGCGAGGGCGATGCGGTTCATTGATATAAGACGCATAAGGTTATCTTTCGTATTTTATCTGACTGGAGTTGGAGATTGCTTGCGTAAGGGGGATTTCGAGTACCGGGGTTTGGCATGAAAGGTCAGCAGCTGGTTCGTCAGCTTTCTTGTCGTGTTCGTCGTATGGGCCGGTGCCTCTTGGTAGAATGCTCATGATTCAACGCGATTTTTGGGACTTCGGTGGTCTGGTGGGCCAAGTATCTGATTTTTTTGAACTTTCGCCCGGAAGAATTCGCAACCTGCCGGGGCACAAAAGACTCTAATCGTGAAGAGGACTACACACTCATTGGGGAATTGTTTGACACGGATTTCGACAGGGATAAGGGTGTGGGCTGCGGCGTTTGTGTGCTGTGGACTGGTTGCGGTCGCAGGCGCGCAGGTCGGAACGCGGATCGGAACGCAGGTCGGAACGCAGGACAAGGGCGACCTGCCGCAGGCGCCCGTGCCGCATACCGCGAAGCTGCCGGGGGGCGTGGTGGTGGAGCGGGCGACTCCGGGGGCGTTGCCGCTTAGCCTGGATGATGCGATCGCTCGCGGAGAAAAGCACAACCTGCAGCAGCTACTGGTGATCCAGAACGAACGGATAGTGCGCGGACAGGTTCTGACAGTGGCGAATAACCTGCTGCCCAGCCTTACGGCCAAGGGTTATCTGGAAGCGCAGCAGATCGACCTTGAGGCGCTCGGATTCAAACCAGGGTCGCTTGCAGGGCTTGGTATCGCGCCCGGGACTTTTCCGACGATTGTGAAGGTCAATACGGCGGATGCGCAGATCAGCATGAACCAGCAGCTGTTCAATGTGCCGGCGTATTACCTGTACCGGTCGGCCCAGAAGGCCGCGGATGCAGCGCATTTTTCTACGCTGAATGGGCTGGGCGCAGTGACGCTGTCGGTGGGGACGCAATATCTGTTGGCGCTGGCCGACGCCGCGCAGATCGAGAACGCGCGGGCGCTGGAGAAGGCCGACGAGGTGGCTTACCAGCAGGCGAAAGACTCGCACGATGCAGGCGTGGGAACGAATCTGGATATGCTCCGGTCACGGGTACAGTTGCAGACGCAGCAGCAGGCTGTGATCAGCAGCGAGAACGCCTTTGCCAAGGACAAGATTCAGCTGAACCGGATTATCGGGTTGCCGGCGGACCAGGAGATAACGCTGACCGATACCGCTCCCTATGCGGAGTTTGCGGAGCTGCCGCTTCCGGACGCGATGCGACTCGCGTTTCAGCGGCGGAAGGATCTGCTGAGTCTGCAGGCGCAACTTGAGGTGGCGATCAAGGCACGAACGGCCGTGAAGGCGGAGAGATACCCCACTGTCGCGTTCGACGGCTACTACGGCGTGCTGGGTCAGATCGGCGGCCTGTACCACGGAGTGTTCAATGCGACCGGGAAGGTTAGCGTGCCGGTGTTTCAGGAGGGGCAGCTGCGCGGCGAGAGTGAAGTTGCGACGGCCCAGGCAATCGCACTGCGACAGCAGATCGATTCGCTGCGGGTATCGATCGAGTGGCAGATCCGGGCGGCGATGCTGGATGTGCAGTCATCGAACGACTTGGTGAAGGTGGCACGAAGCAACGTCGAGCTCGCGACCCAGGCAGTACAGGACGCGAGTGACAGATTCAGGGCAGGGGTGGATGACAATCTGCCGGTCGTGCAGGCGCAGGCGGTGCTGGCGCAGGCGCAGAGCCAGCTGGTGCAGACGCTGTATCAGTACAACCAGTCGAAGCTGACGCTGGCGCGGAATACGGGTGTGGTGGAGACTCAGTACAAGGTCTATCTGGGGCGGTAGGAGCCGAGAGTGGTATAGAACGCTTTCAGGCCGGTTATCTCTCCGTGTTAGGATGTGGCCATGAAAAAGCCGGGCCACTGGTCGCCTATGCGACTGGCTTGTTTGGACTTGATTGGCGGCCTGTTGGTCGTGACCGCGTTTGCGCAGACGTTAATCTACGTCCTGCTCGGCACCGGTATGCCTTGGACCGGCAAGTGGATGTGGCTGGGTCCTCTTGTCTTCGGTATGGGCATCATCTTTATTACCGAAAGGAAGCTGCAGGCCGAGATCTGGACCGATGAAGAGTTGGCTCCATTGCGGCGGCTTTTGGATCACCCTGCCTGGAACGTGCTTGTATTGGCTCCGTTCTTCGTATTGTTGATCATGCTTTCCATCCGGCGTTTGGATCACCATATGGTTTCATGGGTCTTTCTGATATTGCCTTCTCAAACGGTGATTCGTTTGCAGCAGATTGTGAAACCTAAGGTGACTTCTGAGAGGCTGCTGGCGTGGCAGAGCTTTGCGCCGATTCATTCGGAGCATTGGGGTGAGCCGCGATAGACGCTTTCCTCACGAGGGAGCTCTGTCTCGTTCAACCGGTTGTGCTGGGTGACATCTTCGTAACCGAAGTGTGAAAACATAGGACATGGCGGATGGTTCGGAACGGGTGGAGCTGCCGGTAAAAGGAGATTACCGCTCTGCGTTCAAGTCACGGGACTTTCGGCTGTATCAAACG
>Ga0210406_10002568_pt1 | contig 20601 bp, 21 predicted proteins | sample IncBWC30MmetaG_FD_155454 | JGI IMG/M metagenome (GOLD analysis project Ga0210406, IMG submission 155454) | Forest soil microbial communities from Barre Woods Harvard Forest LTER site, Petersham, Massachusetts, United States - Inc-BW-C-30-M | ecosystem: Environmental > Terrestrial > Soil >... | reverse complement strand
ATGACATCGCGGAAAAGCTGTGTCAGATCCACATCTAACGCCTGCAAAATCGACATCCGGAGCCGAAGCCAATGACTGATGAGATCGCCTACACTCCACCCAAGGTCTGGACCTGGAACAAGGAGAACGGGGGCCAGTTCGCCAATATCAACCGCCCGATTGCTGGACCGACGCACGAGAAGGATCTGCCTGTGGGTCGCCACCCGCTGCAGCTCTATTCATTGGGCACGCCCAATGGTGTGAAGGTGACGGTGATGCTAGAGGAGCTGCTGGCGCGGGGTCACGCGGGCGCAGAGTATGACGCCTGGCTGATCAACATTCGCGAGGGCGATCAGTTCGGTTCGGGTTTCGTAGGCGTGAATCCGAACTCTAAGATTCCGGCCCTGGTGGACCGCAGCGGGCCGACCCCCATCCGCGTCTTCGAATCCGGCGCGATACTGATCCACTTGGCTGAGAAGTTCGGTGCCTTCCTGCCTACCGAGCCCGCGGCGCGGGCGCAGTGCCTCTCGTGGCTGATGTGGCAAATGGGCTCGGCGCCGTACCTCGGCGGCGGCTTCGGCCACTTCTATGCCTATGCGCCTGCCAAGATCGAATACGCCATCGACCGCTTCGCCATGGAGGTGAAGCGGCAGCTGGACGTGCTAGACCGGCGCCTGACCGAAAGCGAATACCTGGGCGGGACGCAGTACACCATCGCTGATATGGCGGTCTGGCCCTGGTACGGCGCGCTCGCCAAGGGTCTGGTCTACGAGGCCGGCGAGTTCCTGCAAGTGGCGGAGTACAAGAATGTCCAGCGCTGGACCGATGCGATCGCTGCACGGCCGGCAGTCAAGCGCGGGCGGATGGTGAACCGAATATCCGGTGATCCTGCGAGCCAACTGCGCGAGCGACACGAGGCGAGCGACTTCGACACCAAGACGGTGGACAAGATTGCCGCGGCGGGGTGAGGGGTGCACCTTAGAGCCGCGTCTACATCTGTCGAAATTGCGCAGCGAAAGAGCGGCTGACCGACAACACTCCCGCCGCTTTCTTGAGGTGCAGCTGGGGGCGACCGAGTACGTTGTGCTCGATACGTTCAATTTCCCTTAGGTTCACGAGCACGCTGCGATGTATTTGCACAAAACGTCTGGGAGGGAGCTGCTCGAGCAGCTCTTTGAGCGAGGTTCGGACCAGGTGGCGTTCGGTGGCCGTGACAGCCTCGGTATATTTGTCGCCCGCGCGAAAGTACAGCACTTCGTTAACGGCCACCAGGCGTGTGGTATCGCCTAGGCGTACTGTGAGCCATTCGAGATGGGACTGAGCGGGCTGTTGAGAGAGCAGCGCGGTGAGCGCGGCCACATCCGTGACGGCGGTGCGGGGCTGCGAAAGCCGGGCAACGCAATGCGCCAGGCGTTCATTGCTCACAGGCTTCAATAAGTAGTCCACCGCCGCGGCCTCGAATGCGGTCACGGCATATTCGGCATGGGCGGTTACGAAGATGACACGCGTGGTTTGTGCCAGCTTGGCGACTTGAATGCCGTCGAGGCCGGGCATGTTGATGTCGAGAAACGCAAACGCGGGTTGATGAGCGGCAATGGCCGCCGCCGCGTCGAGACCGTTGGCTGCAATCGTGACAACGTCGAGCTGCGGCCATGCGGCGCGCAGGCGTGCGGCGAGATCCTCGGCCAGCCGTGGTTCATCATCGGCAATGATGGCGCTGAAGCGTGTCATGGGCTCGCGTGTTGCGCAGGGAATCGAAGTTCAGCAATGACTCCGTGAGCCGAATTGGAAAATAGTGATAAGCGGCCTTTGTCGCCGTAGAGGCTTGCCAGCCGTGCGCGCACATTAGAGAGGCCCACACCTTCGGGGGAGCCGCCGGTCAGACCTTTGCCGTCGTCCGTCACGCGTAAGATCAACTCCTGGCCGATTTGTTCGCCGTCGACGCGAATCTCCCCGCCGTCCACCGCGGGCTCAATGCCGTGCCTGATGGCGTTTTCAACCAAGGGCTGCAGCAACATCGGCGGCAGCCGTACGTCGCGTAATGATGGGTCGATCTCGATACGATAGCGCAGCCTGGGGCCTAAGCGCATCGCAGCGATCGCCAGCAACGCCTCGATCAACTCCAGTTCCTCGGCCAAACTGTGTTCGCTCTCGCGGCTGCGTCGCAGGGTGGCGCGCAAGTAACGAGTCAGGTGCTCGAGCATCGCCTTGGCGACGGGCGGTTCGCGCTCGACGGTACTGAGCACATGCGCCAGCGTATTGAACAGAAAGTGAGGTTCGATCTGCGCTTGCAGCAAAGCAAGCTCCGAGACGGCTCGTGCGCGCTGGATTTCCGCCGCGCGATGGCGTTCGGCTTCGAGTGCCACTCGATAGTAGGCCGCCCTGTAAAACCTATCGAAGAATAGAAATGCCGATGCGGCGAAGAGCAGGGAGGCTGTGATCCCCGACCAGAGTGCGCCTGGAGTACGCATCCAATGCGTAATGAAATCTTCGCCGCCCAGCAGTGACGCGGATAATTTATCGCCGATGACCCAGCCCAGCGGAAACGTCATCAGAGAGATCGTCAGCCATCGTATCCGCCCGCGGGTCAGCAATGTGACGCATTGGTCCAAACCCCAGCAGACAAGTCCGATACAGGTGACGGTCTTCAGCAGCGGCAGGAGATCAGACCCATTCGATCCGTTCACCATGGAAACCAGCGTCGAGATGACGGCGCAGAACCCGATCACCAACAGAAGCGCCCACCAGCGCACATGGGCGTGTGTGATCGGCGTCGCGGCAGCAGGAGAGGTGCAGGGTTCCGAGGGCATGACCATTGCTACTACTTTAGCACCGGCTGCCAATGCTGCCGCCAGTGACAGCGTGCGCTCGGTCCAGGCGGCAGGCTGTCATCGATGAGGCGACGCCCCAACGGAGACAGATTCTGCTGCTGAAACTCCATGCGTCATGACTCCCCAAGCCTTGAGGGTAATCTAGCCGCTGGTGTGCATGTCTTTCCCTTACGTGCGACGAACGGCAATAGGGCAGGGCGAAGCGCAGGCGGGACACTCTAAGTGCCTGTGAAACCCCAAACGACGGCAGTATAGTCAAGTGGCAACGAGGAGGATTTAGTATGAATGCACAGCTCGCCCGAAGGCCCAAAGCCTATCCAGCAAGACTTGCGTTATTACCTGCCACGATGGATGGCCGTCTTTGTCTTTATCATCCTCCGGCGCTTGGGAACAGCGGTACTCTGGCTTGATGGGTCTGGAAGCGTTGGACCTCGGGTATCGGATTCTAATTTCGCACGTGGCTCCGCGGCTCTGATCGGCGCGACAAGGCAATTTCGGCGGATATTGGAGGTCCATTAAGGTCTCCTGTACTTGCAATTGGCAATGCAGCACCCACGTTTGGAGAATGCTTTCTGACAGGGATGTGCTTCGATGGAAAAGCTCCTGCCCTTGTTCATTGTGCTGATCGTCATCCTGGGAATCACCGGAATATTCGTGCTGGCGATCCGGTGGACCCGAAAATCATCGCGGCGCGCGGCGTTTCTGGGGTGGGGATTGCAATTTCTGGGTGCCGGAGTCAATCCTGTGCCTCCGCCGTAGGTTCAGCTCGAAGAGGTCAACGCTCAGGCGAGACTAAAAAAGGGTGCGGAGTCGGGAGATCCGGAGGAGTAGTGGGGTACCCCGCCAGCATCCAGGGTCAAGGCATCCTTGGGTCCCCAGGTAGTGCCCACTCAAACTTGAACCTTTTTCCTTGGCTCCGGTCTCCCCCGGTGGGATGTTCTGCCAGGGAAGACTAGACAATGCAGCACCTCGTTACGTCACCGCTTGATTGTAGTGCCCGCCAGTATCGGTCTCATGCGCTATTCCTGATTTGCTTGATTTGCGCCGCTCTTTTAGCAGGCATTAATGCGGATGCTCAAGAGAGCAAGCAGGTCGACGCGATATTTGCGGAGCGTGCAGGAGCAGAGAAACCCGGTTGCGCGGTGGTGATCGTCAAGGACGGGGCGCTTGCTTACGAAAACGGCTACGGGATGGCTGACCTTGAACATCACGTCAAGATCACGCCGCAAACCGCTTTCGATGTGGCCTCCGTCGCCAAGCAATTTACCGGCCTTGGAGTAGCCATGCTGATCGAGCAGGGCAAGCTGCAAGAATCCGAAGACATTCGCAGCATATTACCGTGGGTGCCAGACTTCGACAGGACGATAACGATTGGCAACCTGTTGCACCACACCAGCGGACTGCGTGATTGGCCCGAAACGTTATTTCTGTCCGGTGCTGATGGGTCGTCGCCCATTACGTTGGATATGATTACAGCGATGGTCGAGCGTCAGCGGGAGCTCGACTTTCTACCGGGGGAGGAATTTCAGTACTCCAATACCGGCTATAACCTGCTTGCAGCGGCCGTGGCGAAAATGACAAGCCAGCCGTTCCCGAAGTGGATGTCGGACAATATCTTCCTGCCGCTCGGTATGTCGCGTACCTTTGTGGCGGACAATCCGGCCGCGCTTATTGCGGATCGAGCCGAGTCCTACACATCGGCAGGCAAGAACAGCTACGTCCGCGCAATTAGCCAGGCCGCGGCCCAGGGGTCGAGCTCCGTGTTCACAACGGCGGATGACATGAGTAAATGGTTGGTCAATTTTGATAGTGCTAAGGTCGGTGGCACGAGTGCTATTCAGATGACGTGGCAGGGTTCGACGCTGCACAGCGGGACGGAAGTCAAATATGGGTTCGGCTGGTTCTTGGCTGGCTACTATGGAATTCCTGCCTTCGAGCACACAGGCAGCTGGGTTGGCTATGTAAGCGATGTCTTAATCGTCCCCGAAAAGCGCTTCGCCACCGCAGTTCTATGCAATTCGCCCGATGTGTCGCCACATGACGTTGCAATAAAACTGGCTTCAATTTACATGCCGGACGTACCGAAGCCGATTCGCCCCGCTGCCCAACCCAATCCGCCGGTCGCAAACAAGCCGAATCCGAAGTCATGGGACAAGTATCTCGGCACCTACCGGTTGGGGCCAAGCTGGCTGCTGACAATCTCTCGTGACAAGCAGACTCTGATCGCTCAAGCGAGTCACGAAGACAAATTCGTAATGACACAGACTGCTGAGAATAAGTTCTTTGTAGAGGCCTATCACTCATCGGTTGAATTCAATGTTGACCCGAGCGGTAAGGTGCCGAGCTTGCACTACCACGGCAAAGTCGCGCCGCGAATTGAAGCGCAAGAACTATCGCCGGATCACCTGACACGGTTTACGGGCGACTATTGGAGCGAGGAGCTTCGCCAGGACGTACGCGTTGGGCTCAAGGATGGACGTCTGGCCTGGCAATTTCGTACTGGCACGGTGCATCTCATACCCGTCGGTCGCAATCAGTTTGATGGGGACGAAGGACGTTTTACTGTGGAATTCTCTGAAGCATCTGATGGCACGATTTCGGAACTTAAGCTGTCGGCGGGTCGTGTTCGACATCTGCGCTACACGAAGACGAAGCTGCCGGTTGAACAGTGAACTCCATGAACAGTGCCTCGAGTGATGATTGGATGGAGGCATTCTCTGGCACAATGATCATCCGCCGAGACGTTGATCGATGGCTTGTCATGCTCACCTTCGCGCTTCGCGCTATCCTGGCAGCCGCCCCGCTGCTTTCCATCGGTGACGTCGTCCTCGCCCAGTCCAATCTGACGCCGACGGCGGCTGAAGACCAGAGGTTGCTGCCCTACGCCAAGTCCGGTCAGCTGGTCGATATCGGCGGCCGGCGAATTAACCTGCACTGCACGGGTGCCGGCAGCCCTACCATCATTCTGATGGCTGGCATATTCAGCTGGTCGGTGGTCTGGTACAAGACCCAACCTGTGATCGCGCAAAAGACGCGCGTGTGCGCCTTCGACCGAGCCGCGTATGGCTTCAGTGATCCAGCGTCCCGGCCCCAGATCATCTCCGAAGTGGTAGAGGATCTGCACAAGGCGCTCCAGGCCGGGTCCATACCGGGACCGTATGTGCTGGTTGGGCACTCTTTAGGAGGGTTGGAGGCGCGGATTTATGCGCAGCGTTGGCCGGAGGAGGTCGTGGGCATGGTCCTCGTCGATACCAGCCCGGCCGGGGAGGGGCTCATCGACGAAAATCAGCCGGATTTCGATGAGGCGGCCGGGCGAGAAAGCTACGCAGCCGACATGTTTCATTGCGCCTTCTTGGCTATGCATGGACCCTTCGAGCCATCCAGCTCGGAATTCAAGGACTGCTCGGCTACCTTGCCCAGCGACACGCCCGCCGAGTTCAGAAAGATTTGGCCTCAGTTCTTCACTGCCGATTATTTCGCCGACAAGGTCTCACTCATGTCGTCGCTGTACACACACCGATACGACAGCGCCGACCACCACCGCCTTGGCGCAATGCCCCTGGTCGTGCTGTCGATTGAGCGCCCTTGGGATATTGGCACACCTGCTGGCGTGCGGCTTGTCCGATCCTACGGCAAGATCTGGAACGCTCTACATGCGGACCTGGCGCGCCTCTCCTCGCGTGGCGTGCACCGGATCATCAAAGGGTCGGGTCACGAGATTCAGTTGGATAAGCCGCAGGCGGTCATCGACGCGGTGGACGAAGTGCTCCGCTAGCTTCAAGGGACGCAATCTTGAGAGAACGCCTGCCGCGTAGAACGTCGAAGATTTAACGGGCGGTCAAAGATGAGGACCAGATTGGAGCAACATTAAAACGGTACGGGGAACGCACGGGAGCGGAGTAGAATCGAATCGTTAGATACTCCTACGAGGTGGCAGCAATGCGTATGCAGTGCAGAGTGCTTCTCATCGCAGGCCTCATGAGCTCCTGCCTCCTAATGGGGTGCGCGAGCAACTTCCACTTCGAGAGATTCTACAAGCCAGCAGCAACTCTTGAGGGTGCACCCGCAGTTACGTTGCAGCCACGCGCTACTCCGCCGCAGCTCGTGTACTCGCAAGATCCAGACAGGGACGGCAGACTGCTCCGGCAGTACGGATATGCGTTAATTGGCACGACCTCATTCTATGGCGCAGCCGATCTACCCTATGCAGAGCACGTGGCCGTACAGTGACAGCAGGTGGGAGCGGGAATCGTGCTGCTGGAATCCCGCTCCTACGTCTTAGGAGGCGACGCACCTCTTGGCAATCCAGCACGAGGAGCCACCTATTTCGCTTCGTACTGGGCGAAGTATGATCCTGCAAACACCTCCGAGTCGAATTGACTGACCGAGTCCGCTTAGCTTTCGCCGGCAGTTGCTGAACTGGATGTAGACGATGGTGGCGTGATTCCGGAGGCGAGTGATGAGTTGCAAGAATCGCACCCTAGAATTAATTGGAATTGTAGGCGCGATCGCAGCGTTATCCGCGTGTGTGTCGAATCCTGTGGAGCAGATCACTCGTCGATCCAGTGTCGGGTCTGAACAAGCAATTCTCGTGGTGGGAGTCGCGCACGAAGACGGGGTGCCGTACAGGGGGTTTATAATCGCGCTTCAAGAGTATTCGTTTTCGACGGAAAAAGTCTTTCTTAATTAATGGCCGGCAAACGTCCTCGCGCCGGCTCATTGTTACGGTGGTTTAGGTCGACGCCGAACTGAGTGCTGCTATTAACTGGAAGAAGCGATGAAGCGGTGAGCTAGGCTGGAGTGGACGTAACAGTGCGATCGCGCGGCATCCAATTCGCTGCCGCAAAAGGCCTGCCGATTCTGCCATCAGAATCGGCAGGTTATTACCGCTCGAAGGGCGTCAATCGAGACGTTGAACAATTGGGCAATTGATGGAGAAGCCCGAGCTGCCGAATGGCGCTCCGCCCGGACCGGTGATCAAACCGTCCTGCACAAAGGTGAGGATTTGAAATTCCTCACGAAGCTGTCCGCGAAAGCCGCGATCGATTGCATCATTAGTCCAGGTATACAACTGGGCATCCCATGCTGGGCTGTAATCCAGGGCGATCGTCGGGATCCCACCTAGGACATTGTTTGGCCGAAAGCCATCTGCCAGGTCAGCCGATAAGCCCTGCCGTAGCGGGTTATTGCAAGAACCGGATTCCGGTCCATTGGTCGCAATAAAGATGCGCTCGATGGGACTCGAAAAGCTATCGTCGTGGCCCAGTAGGAGCTTACCCATCAGCGGAGCATAGGTATTGTGTTCGATGGCTGCCGCAAGCGGGATGCTGGCGTCCATCGAGAGATACCATACCGGGCGGCCGAAGCTAAAGCCATTGATCAAATTCAACGTGACGGTCATGTTGGTTGGATCGATCGCTACAACCTGGTCGTGTACCTTTGAGTAATCCACATTACCATTGGGGAAATTAATCTGGCTGGCATCGACATCGAACGCCACCATCGGTGCGTTGTAGATCACATTGGCCGCGTTCACGATCCTCACAAACGGACTATAGTTCGCATCTCCAATAGACCCCGGTGCGAACGACTTGGGGGGGAATTCGGCACCTGCCGGACCAGGAACAATATTGCGCTTGGGCGCAAAGTTGACCGTGCCTTTGTCGAATACGATATCGCCATTGGCATCGAGATTTCCAGTCCTCGCTGCTTGCGATGCAAAGGTAAGTTTGGCGGAAAAGTTCAAACCCAGTTCAGCCGCGACGTCGGAGTCATCGACGTCGGTTAGGATGTACCAAATCGGCTTATTCGTACCTGCCAAACGCCCTTTATACAAGGGGATCGTGATCGTTCCGTGCTTGGCGTCGACCACGCCGGTGTTCAATAATTGGACGGGCCCGACAAGACTGCGATTCGTATCCGATGGCGGCGGTCCGAAATAGCTCAGTGGGATGGATGCTCCGACTGACGGTGGGGCGGGAAACAAATCACATCCCGGCCCCGGCCCAATCGCGCCGCCCCCGGGTCCCTGCGCTGAATTGACGGTGGACGCAGTCGCTGCCAATGCCACGGCCGGCTCCAGGTTCGTGGCCGGCTTTGCGAGCGAACGTTTCGCTTGAACGTGTATCGCCATTGCTTCCGGAGAGAGTGGCTCCCTGGTCAACGGCGCGACTTCCGCCATGGAGAGCGATGCAACAAGGCTCCCCAGGAATAGACTGCTCAAAGCGACGGCGACTCGACCGTTTGCGAAAACATTCAGTCGGGTCGAACTTTCGGTTGGTCTTGCTTTCGATATCAATGGGCTGCGAATTAGCGATTTCATTTGTGGCTCCTAATTGTGATGAGTGTCGCATCAGCAACGAGTGGGGCCCGCCCACCGAAATGGTCGGTCAAGTCCACCTGTATGCTTTGAGTGACCCGCGTGAGACTCACGAGGTACGGAAAAGTTACAGCGTTTGGTTTTCGTTGCAGCTGGTAGTTCGAGTTGTGGGACCTCGGTTGCATCCCGGTCCGACGCGTCGACGCATCGACTCATAGACCAATCGTTAGCCTCCGAGCATCTCCCCGGTGTTCATGTCACCAAGGTCTTACTTCTCGCCAGCTCCCGTCTCCGCTGCTCCATGCGCCGTCGAGTCCGGGCGCCAGTGCATCGCGCACCTTCAATCTCGCCCGAAGCAGCCGTGTTTTTACCAAGGCCTGGCTAATTTGTAGGACCTCTGCAGTCTCTGCAATGCTTAGATTCTGAATATCCCGCATCACGAACACTTCTCGATATGACGGAACCAAAGACGCAACGGCATTCCGCAGTGCCGTGCGAAGTTCGGCCCTCTGCAAGTTTTCAGATGGAGTATCGCGCCAATCCGCAAAATCCTTCGGACAATAGTCGCCTGCATCATCCTCGGCCTTCTCGTCGATGGAGTCATACAAAAAGCTGTGATTTTTACGTCGCTTCGTGCGCGCCTCATTTACAGCTATTTGGATTAGCCACGTGCTGAACTTGGATTCCCGCCGGAAGGAATACAGCTGCACAAATGCCTTGAGAAAGGCCTCCTGCGCTGCTTCTTCGGCATCCGCTTCATTTTGCAAGACTGTGGCCGCCGCGACATAAACACGACGTTCATAGGGGCATATCAACTCGTAGAAGAGTTGCGTCTCGCCGGAACACACACGCTCGATCAGTACAAGTTCCTGGTCCGGCGTACGTGCCATCGGAATCTCGGCTCGCGATGCCGACGTTGCAAATTCCTGCATTCGAAAGTACCCCCGAACTCGCCCGATCGGTTCCAGATCAGTTCAGCGACTTCAAGCAATGGACCGCCGCGAGTTGGGGTTTATTGCATCGAATGGAAATAATCCCGATGTCGGCGCATTCCAATTGCAATCGAATGGCTGTCTCACTGAAATCGATAAGGCAGTTCGGGTTGCATCAGTGCACGTCGAACAACAACCCCAGGAGTACCAACAAACTTGCAGGTGGTAATGCAATAAAGCGACGATGAGTCGGGTCTCGATGTATGAACTGTTCGTCTTTCAAACACTCGTCGATCGAGAAGCGCCCAATGTTGAGCAGGAGCCAGCGACCATGATTCAGCACGATCATCAATCAAGGTGGAAAGCGTGGATGCGAATGCTCGCAGTCGATATCCGGCCCGTATCCACGAGCATGTTGCGAAAGTCGACTTCGCCTCGATCCGCGTACGAACCGAGGGTCCCTGTTCGTCGCGAGGCGACCGCCGGTTGGGGCACCCGATCGGCGACTGGCTCTTACTCCGCTCGCACATGGAACTAGACAATGAAAACACTGATTGATTGGTTGATCGGATGGCCCGCGCGTGTTGCACAACATCTCGGCTCGTTGGCGCCGCTCTTCGCGCGCATTGTCGTCGGCTGGGTGTTTCTCTGGAGCGGGTGGGGCAAGCTCAACAATCTACCGGCGATGATCGAGAATTTCGCCAGTTGGCATATCCCGGCGCCCCACATTCTCACGCCGTTCGTATCGGGCGTCGAGTTCTTCGGCGGGATATTTCTGTTGCTCGGCCTGTTGACGCGCGTTTCAGCCGGTGCGCTGGGCATCACGATGATTGTCGCCATCGCTTCCGCAAAGTGGGATCAGGTCGACTCGCTCGAGACATTGCTAGGATTTGACGAGACAGAGTACCTCGCACTTTTTCTATGGCTCGCCATCGCCGGCGCCGGTCGCTTCTCCATCGATCGATTCCTCAACCGCTCTCTGCGGGCGCGACCTCCGGTATAACTACCGCGGACGCTCATCGCAGCGCTTGGATCACTCGGCCTGCGCGATCTTGGCGGATTTGGCGGACGCAATATGCGAAACTTGACATGGGAGCGTGGACGCCGCCATGGAAAGCAGTAGAGGGAAAGGTAAGCGTATCGGGAGCTGCTGGTCTCAATTGTATGTATGACTACAACTAGGCGATTGCTAGGAGTTCTACGAGTGCTGATGTCGCGCGTCGATGCCAGACTGCTGTTGATTGCCCTGGTCGGAACTCTTCGAGCCTTCTCCGCCCTGGCTCACGAACATGCTGAGCAAATGCCGATGGGTGCGCGGCTTGGCTCCGTTTCTTTCGAGACCTCATGCCAGCCGCAGGTGCAGGCCGACTTCAATCGCGCCGTCGCGCTGCTGCACTCCTTCTGGCTAGACGAAGCAGAGAGAACCTTCATGAAGGTGGTGATTGCCGATCCCGATTGTGCGCTGGCGTATTGGGGCATAGCGATGGCCGATTTCAATGAGGTAAACGGTGGCCCCACCTCGGAGGGCATAGTCAGGGCGAACCAATCCCTCGCCAAGGCCGACTCCGCCCGAGAGAAGGATCAACGTGAAGCGGCTTACATTCATGCAGTGCATCTCTTCTTCGATGGTTACACAGGAAACGACTTTGATGTGTACGCCAAGCGATATACCCAGGCGACGGAAGAAGTTGCCGCTCGCTTACTTCGGCCGGTTGCGGATCGACAGAGACAGATCGGCAAAGGCGAGGTCGAGTGGCCGGCCCGAGAGATGCTCGCGGAAATGCTTTTACTCTCTGGCAAGAACGGCGAGGCGTTACACGGGTATCAGCTATCGCTCGTGAGCGATCCTAATCGCTTCAATGCCCTGTTAGGGGCGGGCAACGCTGCCGAGCAGCTCGGGCGTCATAAGGTCGCAGTAGAGTATTACCGAACACTTCTTTCTAATTGCGCGGGCGCGACTGGTGCAGCCCTGAAAGAGTTGGAGCGTGCGCAAGCGATGACGAAATGACTCTGTGCCCGATATGTGGGGTAAAGTGGTGGCACAACGGCCGATGGCGGATTCTCACGATGCCCGGTTTTCTTGAGTCCACCACCCGGATTGCCGGCTCGAGTTACACGCTGTGGTGAGTGGGTAAGTATATTTGATTCATGGGGTATGTCATTTAATCCCTCCATCTCCGGTCTGGTGAGCATGGGACATAATTTACGCTCCGCGCTGTTGGCCTCCGGTTTGTCTGTTGGGTTCATGGCCGCTGCAGGCGCTGAGACACGCCCGGTGGTACTCGAGTTGTTTACTTCGCAGGGCTGTAGCTCTTTTAGCGATGCACAACAAACTTGATGTTATTGGACGGTCGCGATTCTGGCTTGCACGGTTTGCCTTCGTGGGTTCGCTCGCGAGCTTCTGGAATTCGCTGGCTCACAGACTCGCATGGCCCTACGTAGAATTACTGATTCGTCTGTGGATCGCGAAACTGTTTTTCTTCTTTGGCGTCCAGGAACTCATGCATTGGACAGCGGCCCTGCAGATTGCCGATGAGCAGAATCCCTTTCCGCTGCTCGCGCCGATAGTGTCGGCGTATCTGAGCGCAGGCGCCGACTTGATCTGCGCGATATTGCTGGCGCTGGGGTTTATGACACGCTACGCGGCCTTGCCGCTGCTGCTACTTGCGGCTATCACGCAATTTCGTTTCGAGCCCTTCGACACCCAGCTGTTTTGGATCGCGTTATTTTGCTGGTATGTCATCCATGGCGCAGGTCCGATTTCGCTCGACCATCTGCTGCGTCGCGGCCTCGCGGATAGCGCGATCCCGCTCATTCCGGCTGCGATTCGATTCTCCCAATGGCTGAGGTCCACCGGTACGCCTTGGTACCTCATGACGTTACGTCTATGGCTGGCAGCGGCACTGATAGTCGCCGCCTCAGCGGACATGCGTCTATTACTGGGTACGAGCGGGGAGAGGTGGTTGCCCCTAGACGTCGCCACGCGTGTGCCAATGATTGGCGCGCTGATGGGCGGCATTACGTTGATACTGGGCGCTGGTACGCGACAAGTCGCGTTGCTGTTGCTGCTTGGCCTATGCGCATACTCGGTGGTTGATCCCCGCCTCAGCGATTCGATCTACCTATTGATGCTCCTTGCCATACTGGCCATACATGGGGGCGGCGCGTTGGCTATCGATGATCTGGCGAAGCGGTGGCATAGTCGCCGTTTTTCTACTCCGAGTGCCAACGAACTGGCTTCGCGGAATTGGCCTCGAGTGGTTATCGTCGGCGCGGGATTCGGCGGCCTGCGCTGTGCACAAGCGCTCATGGACGCCAACGTAGCAGTTACCCTGATCGACCGAAACAACTTTCATCTTTTTCAACCCTTGCTCTATCAGGTTGCTACGGCCGCGCTGTCCCCGGGTGACATCGCTGTGCCGACGCGGCAAATCTTCCGAGACGCCCCCGCAACGAAGTTGTTGTTGAGCACGGTCACCGGGATCGATACAGAGAAACGGCTGGTGCTTACGGAACGCCGCGAGATTCCGTACGACTACTTGGTGCTCGCCACCGGTGCCACCCATGGCTACTTTGGCAAGGATGAGTGGGCACACCACGCGCCAGGGCTCAAGTATGTTGAGGACGCCCTCGACGTTCGCCGGAGAATTTTGACGGCATTCGAACGCGCGGAGGAGAGCATTGATCAGTCGGAGAAGGTGGCGTTGTTGACCTTCCTGATTGTCGGCGGCGGCCCTACGGGTGTAGAGCTCGCCGGCGCCATTGCGGAGCTAGCCCGATTTGGCTTGAATCAGGACTTCAGGACTTTTGACCCAGCCCATGCACGCATCATCCTTGTACAAGCGGGCCCGCGGTTGCTGCCCAGCTTTCCCGAACGCTTGTCGCGAATTGCGCAGCGCGAGCTGGAGAAATTGGCTGTGGAAGTCCGCCTCGAGAGTCGCGTGAACCATATCGATGAGCGCGGTGTTGGGGTCGACGATGAACGTATCGAGGCGCGCACTATCCTTTGGGCGGCGGGCGTCACGGCATCGCCGGCCGCGATGTGGCTGAAGGCCCCGTCGGATCGGGCGGGTCGCATAGTCGTCGGCGAAGATCTACGTGTGCCCGGGATGAGTAATGTATTTGCTGTAGGGGACACGGTGGCTAGCAACGCATGGAATGGCCAACCTGTGCCTGGGTTGGCTCCCGCCGCCAAACAGGGAGGCGCTTACGTGGCCAAGCAGATTCGGGCTCTCACCGATGGTCGGGCCTCTCTGCCGGCGTTCCGCTATCGACACCTCGGCAGTCTCGCCACCATCGGGCGCAAGGCCGCCGTCGCGGATTTTGGCGCTTTCAAACTGTGGGGCGCGCCTGCGTGGTGGCTGTGGGGCATCGTGCACATAGGTTTTATGTTAGGCGTCAGAAATCGCGTTGCGACGCTTCTCAACTGGTTCTGGTCCTACATTAAGTTTGGAGGCGGCATCCGCTTGATTACAGGGTCGATCCCAGTATCGATGGATAATCCGACGGGCGATCAAAGCCGGCGTAGCAGTGGGGTATGAAGGCAGGGCAGTAAACCGAGCAAGATGCGCTGTATGCCAATGCGATCTGGCCTGTAGCGACTCAGGCGATGAAATCGTACAGCTTGGCGCAGTCTTGTATGCAGCGCAGTTATGCTTTGCGCGCGCCTGCACTGCGGTGCGCCGCGGTCGTCAGCAAAGCACCGAGCACATAGATCGCGGGCGGCAATAACCCACGAAGCAGAGGGACATACCCAGGCAAGACAACCACCAAGACCCAAACGAGGTCCGCCCATCCCACGACGATGAGATTTAGCCAGTAGCTCCGCTCACCATTTCGCCAATTTCCGACCGCCGCCGTGAGGACGGCGAACACCGCGATGCACAACATGTAAGCCGCCAGTTGAAACAGGCGACCTTGAGCAATTCCGGTTTGGGCTGAGCCGAGTGTATAGATGTCGTGGGCGACATTGACATGGAACAGGCCCCACGCGATGTAGCAGAGCGCGCCCAGACGAGCAATGAATGTCGAGGGGAGCATATGTGCCGACTCGTGGGTGCTTCTTGTTCTTACCGAGCGGATGCGTGCCTGAACATGTGGCGGCGCGCTTCCTCGTCCATCTCAGTCTTGAATTCGAAACGGTCCTTCAGAGCATTGGCGCGCCGCGCCGCCGGCCGCTCACTAATGCGATCGAACCAAGTCTTGATGTGCGGAAAAGCGCTCCAAGCATCCTCGCCCAATATGAACGGCAGCGCTCGTACCCACCCCCAAGCGGACATATCCGCGATCGTGTAATCACTGCCGAGTAGGAACGGCGCTTTGCTGAGTTGCGTGTTGAGGATACCGTAGTGCCGTCGTGCCTCGAAGAGATATCGATCGACCGCGTAATCGAGGCCCTTCGGCGCGAAATGCTTGAAATGCACGGCCTGTCCTGAATAAGGGCCGATACCGGTGGCAATGAACATCATCCAGGAGAGCAGTTCGCCGCGCGCGGCCAGTGTCTTCTCCGGCAAGAATTGTTCTGTCTTCTCGGCCAAATACAAAAGAATTGCATTGCTGTCGAACACGCGCACGCCGCCATCCTCTATTGCCGGGGTCTTGTTGTTGGGATTGATGGCGGTGAACTCATGCGAGAATTGCTCGCCCTTGCGCGTGTCGACCGGCACGACTTCATAAGGTAAGCCGGATTCTTCAAGAAAAAGAGCGACTTTGGCGGGATTGGGGGAGGGGTGATAATAGAATTTGAGCATGAGGAATGGTCCTTGAAGGTGCTAAATGTTGGTGGTTAACGCCCGGTTACGGAGGTTTGCCCAAAAAGTATTTTCGGCTGTCAGCGCGCTCGAATAAATTCCGCGCGGTGCTATGGGCACTTGGGATCCTTATCATCGGGTGCGCAGGCTGTCGATGACGGTATCGCGTTGGCTGAGACTTCGTTCGCGGCCAGTAGGCCTTCAATCAACGGCGAGCAACCCAAGAGCGGTATCCCTTCTCGACGCAAGGCGCGCAGCAGCTCGATGCCGCAGGAATCCGCGAACGTTAACCCTTGCAGGTTGAGGCATACACGGTTGGACGCACTAGCCGTCGCAACAATCTGCCGTGTCTCACCGACCCACGCACCGAATAATTTCCCCTCGAGACCAATCGATACAAGTGTCATCTGCACTGGTTGGGTTATGCGAAGCAATTCATGTACCTCGGGATGACTGTAAATTGAATGTCGGTGACTTAAGCAAGTACCGGGCCAACGATGGGGATGGCTGTGGGAGCGCGAGAAACGGCCCAGATTGTCGATTCCGGCCGCCCGCGGCGCCCGCGATTGCGGCAATCCCACCACCTGTGGCGGACTCCACGGCCGGCGGCGGGTGAAGGTTATGTCGACGCGGCTTACATTCGCTTAATTCCGAGCTTCTTCATGCGGTGCCTCAGGGTGCCGGGCTTCAATCCCAGTCGGACGGCCGCGCCGTCCCTTCCCTCGATAACCCAATGAACCTCCCGCAAGACACTGAGGATGTGTTCGCGCTGGATCGAATCGAGGCCGCTCCCGGGACTCGGAGAGAGCGCTGCACTCGCAAGCGCGGCCCCCTCGACTGGTGGAATGGAATTGCTCTCCCCGACGCCGAGAAAATCGGGATCGATACGGAGAATTGGCGTGCTGCTCAAAATCAAGGCGCGTTCAATGACATTTTCCAACTCACGGATATTGCCCGGCCACGAATATTGCGCTAAGCAACGCAGGCTCTCGGCGTCGACCGCCTCGATGCGCCTGGCAAGGCGAGAGGCATGTTTTTGAACAAAAAAATGCGTCAACACCGGAATGTCGCCAAGGCGTTCTCGCAGCGGCGGCAACGCGATCGGGAATACGTTGGGCCGATAAAAGAGGTCGGCTCGAAACCCTCCCTCATTCATACTTTTTTGTAGATCCCGATTGGTGGCCGCCACGACACGCACGTCCGTTCTGATGGGATGCGAATTTCCGATACGCTCGAACTCGCGCTCTTGCAGCACTCGCAGCAATTTGACCTGAACGTCCATGGGCATCTCGCCGATCTCATCCAGAAAAATTGTGCCGGTATGGGCCAGTTCAAAGCGGCCAATGCGTCGCTGGATCGCGCCACTGAACGCACCACGCTCATGACCGAACAGCTCGCTCTCCACAAGACTGATCGGGAGGGCCGCACAATTGACCTTGATGAATGGCTTTTCTGAGCGTGCACTGCGCGAATGCAGGGCCCTTGCGATTAGTTCCTTGCCGGTCCCGCTCTCGCCGGTGATTAACACGGACGCATCGGTCGGTGCGACGCGTGTGACTTTGGCCATGACTCGGGCAAGACCCGCCGTCGCACCGATGATTTCATCAAAATTATGATCGGACTTGATCTCCTCTTGCAAGTACACGTTCTGCGCTGTGAGCCTGGCCCGTTCCTGCTCGAGCAAAATCTGTTGGGTGATGTCGATAAACATCGATCGAGTGTATGATCCATTCGGCGCTGCCTTGGACCACCACTGCACCCAAATGCGCTCTCCGTTGTCCGCGCGACGCAACTCTAGGACCCGATGTTCGGTGCGACCGCCGATGCGAAGTCGTTCGAGGGCATCGCGCACGTTTTGTGTCGCTTCCGGGGTGTCGACCACCAAAGAGAGACCGCTGGTACGACTCACTTCTTCCGCTGAGATGCCCAAGATTTCGCGCGCCGCGCGATTGGCCCGAATAAAACGCGTGTCCATATCTTCATGGACATAGGCCACGGGGGCTTCCTCGAATAGGTCACCCAGATCCTCATCGACAACCCTCCGGCCAGGGTCAGGCGACTGGGAGTTCAACATCGGCCATATCTCCTCTGCGCAAGTTTATCCTTCCTCTTTAGCCCTCACATGATCTGTGACCCGGCGTGGCCACCACTTATTGCGGCCGTATGCTGACAATCGACTGTCTGCCTCCACATTTGGTGGGGAAGTATCACCCACCGGCAGTCGCCCCGCAAAACGCTCGCGTTTACCACTCTTTCGCCGATGGCACGCGGCTTGCTTCACACCAAGCAAAACTGTTGGGCGAGACCCTGTGTTGGGTCGTGAATCGCCCGGGGCGAGTCAATAGAGGGGCGGCTAGACATGTATGCGTGCGTATCCAAGACAACCTCCAGTGAGCGGTTTGATGGGCTGTGCGCCCGATACCGACCTGATGTCTTTCGCTTTGCCCTTTGGCTCGCGCGCGACGTTGCAATAGCGGAGGACGTCGTTCAGGAGACATTCTTGCGCGCGTGGCGTGCGATAGACTCCCTTGCTGATCCGGAAGCGGCACGGTCTTGGCTACTCGTCATCGCGCGGCGTGAACATGCTCGGCTGTACGAGCGCAAGCGTCATACCAACGTCCCTTTGGATGATCTTATCGCCAACGAAGATCCTGCGCTCGCCTCAGTGCCGGGCGAGGACCACTCCGACATCGGCGCCGCCATCGCTTCTTTGGATTCCGATTACCGCAAACCCTTGGTACTGCAAGCCCTGATGGGCTACTCCACGGAGGATATCGCCCGGCAGATGGGGCTCACCCGAAGTGCGGTGCTGACCCGTCTACATCGTGCGCGACTGAAGTTGCGCGTGGCCCTCGGCACGACAGACGTCGCGGACGGAACTTCAGCGGTGAGGACCATCAAAGCGACGCCTCAGAGCTGCGCGGCATGAAATTGCAATCGACATAGCTTCGCGCAAGCGCATCGACAGGTCGGGGGAGGTAGTTAAGTGCGCCGAGCGAGCACGTTTGCTAATCCTGACGCAATAAAGCGAGCACCCGTCCGGTCTTGGTATATGAACTCGGAACTCGTGTCTTCGGACGAATGAGTTATTCTAGCCTTCGGATCCTTTAAGAATGTTGCGCCACATCATTGTCCTGTCGATTTTGCTGATGAGCCTGCTCGCCGCGGGGGTACCCGCGCTGGCCTGCGGGGAAGTCATGCCTACGCGCGACTGCTGTCCGAACGGACCGAACTCGCCTTGCGGATCCGAGCAATCCAGAACCACTGAGGCAAACCGACTGGATCTTTGTTGTGCCGCTGGCGGTACTGTCACGACCACCACTGCGATAGCCACCTCGTCCAAGGAGTTGCGAAAGGCTTGGGATCGTGCCGATCTCCCGGCGCTTCTCATCCTTGCGACTACTCTGACCACGGCTTACGTTCAGTCACCATCCGTCGATGAATTCTCCCTTGTTTCCAGTCCTTTCTCCGACTCCACGCTCTATCTGAGCACCGGGCGCCTGCGCCTTTAACCCCGCCTCGTTTAGGCCATTAGTGGCCCGTATCTTCAATCTATTTCGGTCTTGCGCGAATTTGCGTGCGTTCGTTGCATGCAACTCGCATTCGATTTGTCAGGCAAAGAGGGGACGCATGGTTACCAAAAGGAAGTCAGCGCTCGTTGGTGCGCTTACATCGACGATAGTGCTCGTCAGTACTGCGTCTCAGTCGGCATCGCTGGATGCACTATTTGATCCCGCGCATCGCGTCGCCGAACGAGTGACGGACGACGCGACACCCGTCTTGTCGCTGGATGAAGCGGTGCGGCTGTCGCTCATCGATCAGCCCATCCTGAGCGGGCACGAGGCGATGATCAACGCCAACGAACGGCAGGCCATCGCCGCGTCGCAATTGCCAGACCCAAAACTTTCCGGCGGTCTGAAAGAATTGCCGGTGGATACCAGGGAGGCTTTCAGCCTACGTCGCGACAACTTCACCGAATTCACCGTCGGGTTGAGTCAGGAGTTCCCCCGCGCCGACAAGCGTCGGCTCAAGGGCGAGCGCAGGCAGCTCGATGCCGAGACCGAACGCGCGGCGCTCAATAGCGACCGGCGCGCCATACGCCGCGATGCCTCGCTCGCGTGGCTCGATGTCTATGAAGCCGAACAAGCACTGGTGCTTGCTCGGCAGCTGAGCTCGGAGGCCGCGCTGCAAGTGCAGTCGCTCGAAAAAGACTATGGCAACGGGAAAGCTTCGCAGGCCGATTGGTCCGCGGCCCAAGTCGAAGCGGGCTTGGTTGCGGATAAGGAGCACGACTGGTTGCACCACGCGCAGAGAACGCGTGCCGGGCTCGCACGCTGGATCGGCGATGAGGCCCAGCGGCCGCTCGCGGGCAGTCTGTCGTTGCCCCCACCCAGTGCGCTGCCGGAACTCATGGCGGCGGTCGATCATCATCCGGTGATTGACGGGTTGGACACACAGATCGACGCCTCGGCGACCGACGTCGCTCTCGCCCGACAAGCGTACAAACCGGATTTTTCCGTGGAAGGGTATGTCGCTTACCGGCCCGGGTTCTCCGATTTCGTCGGTATCCAGGTGAGCGTTGGACTGCCGTATTTCACCAAGAACCGTCAGGACCCGGAACTCTCGGCCGCATTTGAGCGATCGCGCTCTGTTAAGGATCGCAAGCAAGATTTGTTGCGTGAGATGCATGCTCGGGTGAGCCAAGACTACCTCGACTGGCATCACTATCGGGAGCGGGTCGGCGAATTCGACTCGGCAATCATTCCCAATGCCATGCGCCGCATCGAAGA
>Ga0210406_10002567_pt1 | contig 20604 bp, 21 predicted proteins | sample IncBWC30MmetaG_FD_155454 | JGI IMG/M metagenome (GOLD analysis project Ga0210406, IMG submission 155454) | Forest soil microbial communities from Barre Woods Harvard Forest LTER site, Petersham, Massachusetts, United States - Inc-BW-C-30-M | ecosystem: Environmental > Terrestrial > Soil >... | reverse complement strand
GGCGGCAGCTTATCCTTGAGCGATGCATACATGGCGTCGCGGAACAGCTTCAAAGCCGGATATGGCCGGAGGGCAATAGTGCGCTCCACAATCAGCCCCTGCTCGTTGTCCACGATGACCTCCAAGCTCTCGAACTTGTGGCCATCCATGGTCCCCACCCAGCGCAAGAAGGTGGTGCACTCATCGAGCTTAAACTCGGCTGTATAGGTACCTGAACCACGCGTCGAGCTCGATTGAGCGAAAATCGCCGCGCAGACGTCACGCCCCTCGATCGCCCGTACCAGGATCGGGCTGTTGAATACAATGTTTTCGGCAAGCAGTTCGCTCACCTGGGCGGCTGTGGGCCTACCGGATTCGCGTAGTTTGCGTAAAGGATGCATTGTGATTCCTCCTATGCTGTGTTATTGCTGTTGAAATCGAGCAAAGGCTTGCCCTCGCGGCCCATCGACTCGGCATCTTTAGGAACCGAACCCTCGACCGCAGTTCGCTATATAGAGTAGCCGCGGGGTAGGTAGCGGCATTTCGAGAGTGGCATGAGTGGTCGCGACCTTAAGTATATATAGTTAGTAGTTTAAGCCACGACTGGCCGGCCTTCGCGGCAATTCGGCGGGCCGCTATCCTGTCGGAAAGCAGCGGTGAGCGGCGGAGCGCCGGACGTAACAGCGACGCGGCGCAACGTGACCCTCAAGTACGGATTCGGAATGAACGCTGAGCAGGAGATCACGGGCGATATCGGCGTAACGATGGAAAGGATGGAAAGCAGAGAGTTTTGCGCTTACTGCCATCGACAGGCTCGCGACAGGAGGTGTGTGGATCAACGGAAAGCGCTGGCACAGGCGCTTCGATACAGTTGCAACTGAACTCACGGCCAGCGGGATTTCCGGTGTCCATGCGCTGTATCTGCCGCGTGGAGGTTATGACTTTCTGATAGGAGATGGCCGCCTGCGGTATGGCCCTGAATACGTCTCGGAGACCTATTACAGTGTGAGGGTGTTCCCTGGGGTTTTCGCGAGTCTTGATCTCCAGCACGTGTCGAACCCTGCCTACAACCGCGACGGCGGACCGGTTTGGATTCCCTCGCTCCGGTTTCATATTGAGCTCGGAAAGAACACTTTCGCCGGGAACGGCAAGCCGTAGTGTGCCGCATCAGCTTGTCCCCTACGCCGAAGATCATGACCCGCAGTCATTCGGCCTCAAAGCTCAGATCAAAGGGATGTGTGGTGCCCGGGGCGGGACTTGAACCCGCACTCCCGTTGCCGGAAAAAGGATTTTAAGTCCTTTGCGTCTGCCGATTTCGCCACCCGGGCTCGATCCTGAGTCTCATTATAGTGAATCGAAATAGTGAATCGAACTTGACCGCAATCCCGGAATGAGCACATACTCGACAAGGGGCTTTTTTATGTCCAACCGCGCGTGGACCTTTTCAGCGTTAACTGCGGTCATCGCAACGGCGCTCCCGCTCAACGCACAATCTGTAATTTCCACCCATTCCGGTGTAATCCACTTTTTCGAAGGGGCCGTTTATGTGGGCGATCGGCCGTTGGAGTCTCATCTCGGCAGATTCCTAAGCTTGCCGCAAGGCGAGGAATTACGAACGGCGGAAGGGCGGGCGGAGGTATTACTTACGCCTGGAGTTTTCCTTCGGATAGGCGAACGGAGTGCAATTCGCATGGTTGCAAACGCCCTCGCCGATACCCAGGTGGAATTGCGGGCTGGCTCCGCCATCGTGGATTCAGGCGAACCCAATTCCGGCACGTCGGTCACTTTAATTTACAAGGACTGGCGAGTTCACGTGCTCCAGAAAGGCATCTACCGAATCAATGCCGATCCGCCGTGCTTGTGGGTGCGCCAGGGCCAGGCGGAAGTATTCTCCGGGCCGAACGGGGAGCCAGTAACGGTTGAACGAGGGATGAGCCTGCCGCTCGCGGCGGTGCTGGTCCCCGAGCAACCAACCGTGCAGCCAAACGACGCGCTCAACGATTGGGCCATCGGCCGCAGCCAGTCGATTTCCGCGGACAATGCTATTACTGCGCAGATTGACGCAGATCCTGCTTCGGTAGCGCCTGGAATGGACGGCTTCACGTATTTTCCATTGCTCGGTCTGCCTTACTCCGGCCTGCCTTACTCAGGGATGGCTTCGTCCAGCCCGTTGTATAACCCTTACAGTCCTTACCAGTCTGGGTTCAACTCGATCTACTTGCCTGGTTATACATATCAGCCGTTCATTTTAGGAGCAGCGGTGCGCGGACTTCGAACTTACGTGCCTTCCCCGATGCGAGGCGTGGGCCCGATACGGACCGGCGTTTCACCAGGCATCGGCATTTTTTCTCCGACTCCGCGAATTCCGGCCCCGCGCCCCATGCCAGTGCATCCCATTTCACCTGGCGGCGGGCACATCGGTGGGGGAGGACACGTCGGTGGTCATCGTTAATCGGTGGCCTTCGTTAATCATTGACAAGCAAATCATTGAGAAGCAGCGTAGTAGCCGAGCCGCCAGTGCGCTTTGAGCGCCGAGACACCCTTCGGCTGCGCCAGCTTGACTTCAACGTGCCGATATTTGCCGTCTCTGGTTTGATTCTTGGGGTAATAGCCGAGCACGTATTGATTTCGCAACTCGACCGCAATTCTGGCCGCGACGCTCGGCAGATCGCTTGTAAGCGCCGCTGAGAAAGCGCGCCCGCCAGTCTGGGTGGAAATTTCCGACAATAGCTTGGGCCCGGAGACTTCCTCGGCCGAAAGCCCGATCGGAAGGCTGGGCTCAAACACACCCATGGCGTAGATTTGCACATCGGCTTCCCGCACCAGCGACTCTATCTGAGACGCTGTGTATTGGCTGTGGTTGTCTCCGCCGTCGGAAATGATCACGATTGCCTTACGCGAATTCTTCGCCTTTTTCATCTCGCGCAGGGCCAGATTGATGCCGTCCAGCATGGCGGTCAAGCCACCGGGCTTCGCGTTCTTAAGCGCATCTTGAATTTCGCCGGTGCGGGCGGTGAACTCGACCGAAAGTTTGGCTGTGTCGCTGAACTCCACGAGAAACGCTTCGTCGCCGGCGTTCATGGTCTTCAAAAACTGAGCGACGGCTGCCTGAGAAGTCCGAAGCTTATAGTCCATGCTCCCGCTCTCGTCGAAGACCAGGCCCACCGAGAGCGGTGCATCCTCGCCGGAAAAGTGCGCCACAGTCTGTTCCACACTGTCTTCAAAAAGATGAAAATCTTCTTTTTGAAGCCCCAGAACGAAGCGATTCAGCGAATCGGTAACCGCTACGGGGATCTCCACCAGCGTAGTGTCTACCCGCAGGTTGTAACCTGTGGCTGGTGGAGTGTCCTTAGGTGTGATAGGTGACTGAGCGAGAGCAGAGCCCAAAAACAGCACGCAGACACCGTAAGAGACCCAATTTCTATACTGCATAATACTACTCCAACTTCCCGCCGGTCCTTATCGAGTGCCGCTAGGTGCTCGCGCTTTCTCCGGATGCAGGATAATCTTTTGCACGCGCCAGTTGTTCATGTCGGCGACATAAAGCGTGTTCTCCGAAGGACACGCCAGGCCGTGCGTCCAACTGAATTGGCCCATGTCATGTCCCGATTCACCGAACATCCCGATGATCTTGCCGTCTAGCTTGAGCTTGTAAATGCGACCGGGTTCCGAGTCCGAAGTGTATAGATACTGGGTCGGGCCCTGCGTGATACATATGGTCCACGGCTGGGTCTCATCGGGAGGATTCGCCGCCAGGTTGCCCAGCACGGGATGCCTGGTCTTGTCATACGGAACATTCAGGAAGATGAATCTCTGGAAATTGCCGTCGCGATCGAAGACCTGGATACGCCGGTTCCCACGATCGGCGACGTAGACGTTGTTCTGCCGGTCGATTCCTATGTTATGGGGAGTATTAAACGAGCTGGGATTTTGATCGGCATGCTGGCCGCTGACGCCACGCGATCCCCAGGACTTGATCCAGTTGCCGTGTTTGTCGAATTTCGCCACTCGCGAATTGATGTAGCCGTCGCTGATGTAGATGTTGTCGTCGCTATCAAAGGCGATGTCGGTGGGCGCACGGAACATTCCATCCACGTGCTCCTGTGCTGGACGCGTTTCACCGCCACGCCCTAAGCCGTTACCCCTATAGTAATTAGGCTCATCGGGCCCTTCCGGCCGGCGCCCGAGGTTCAGTGTTACGTACCCGGCGGGATTGAACCGCATCACTGAATGCGTTCCTTTGTCCACGATCCACAGGTTGTCGTACTTGTCATAACGAGCGCTGTGCGCGTAGCCCAAGCCGTAGACACCGCGCCCGACTTCGCGCAGGAACTTGCCGGTTTCGTCGAACTCCAGAAGTTGCGTGGATGCGTTGCCATATAGGGGACCCGTGGTGCCGCTGCCAGGATGATTGACCACAAGAATGTGGCCCTTGGAATTGACGGCTACCGAAAGCACCTCGCCCAGGTTCATCTGAGCCGAATACTTCAACGGTTCGGGTACGGACTCGAATGGAATCTTGGGAGCGTTCTGCTGCGCCAATAGGGGAACCGAAAGCAGCGTAAGCATTGCAATGCGCATCGTGTTTCCTTCTTCGTTTAATGCTACTACCGGCTGTCGGTGGATGGTGGCACCAGGCCTTTCAAGCGGAGATACATCGCGATGTAGCCATATTCCTCGTTGTCGTGCAGGGTCGCATACAGCAGCGTCCCAAGTCTGGAGCGCTCACCACTCCCGGCCTTTATCATTTCAGCGCCTTTGGCATCCGTCATCAGGTCGAAGGCGCTATCGCACTCATCGAACGAAGCCTTGAGGGCTGCCACTAAATCTGCTTTCGAAGTCTTGGAGGCGGCATCAATCTTTCTGGGCTGTCCCTTGGCGGCGGAGCAGAAGCCCATTTGGGCGTCAATGACATGAGCTAAGAGTTGAGCGAAGCTGCGGACCTGGGGCGTGGGTTTGAAGTCGTAATCCTCGGCCGGCATCCGATCGGCGGCCTTGAGGAGATCGCCCTTTCTGATGGTATAAAACTGCTTCAGTTCGCCGATAAAGGGTAATTGAGTTTGTGCTAACGCACACGTGGCCGTGAAAAGGCAAGCGATCATCCATCGGTAGTGGTGCAAAGTAACCTCCCGCGGCTGGGCCGGTTTCACGATACAGTATTGAAGTTTGGGGCGTCAAGGCGAAATTTATCTTTTGTTATTATCAGAGCGCGTGCGAATCCCGACCGATCTTAGAATGAGCGTCTTGTGCCTGATCGCCGTTACGCTGGCAAGCGGGCAGACCGGGCCAAACGAGAAACCGCCGATGGCGGAAAAAGTGTTCAAAAATATCCAAGTGCTCAAAGGGATTCCGGTCGATCAATTTATGTCCACGATGGGTTTTATCTCCGCATCGCTAGGGATGACCTGCACCGACTGCCATATCGCGGAAAGCGGAGGGGACTGGGAAAAGTACGCGGACGACACGGAGCTGAAGCAGACCACGCGGAAAATGTTGATCATGGTGTCGGCGTTGAACCGCACATATTTCGGAGGACGGCGCGAGGTCACTTGTTATTCATGCCATCGCGGCGGCGATAGGCCCAAGGTCACGCCGAGCCTAAGCGAGTTGTACGGCGCTCCTCCTCCGCCGGAGCCACCCGACACAATCGAGCAGGCTGCGCAGCCGCGCCCCGCGGATCCGATATTGGACAAATACATACAGGCGCTGGGCGGCGCGCAACGGCTGGCGAAACTCACCAGCTTTGTAGCCAAGGGAAGGTACGTAGGATTTGGAGAGACCGATAAGACGCCAATGGAAATTTTTGCCAAAGCGCCGGAGCAACACAGCGTGATAGTGCATACGACGATTGGAGACAGCGTCACTGCGTATGACGGGCATATTGGCTGGACAGCCGCGCCGGCGGCCAACACGCCGGTTCCCGTGCTGGAGCTCAGCGACGGGGAATTGGAGGGAGCGAAGCTGGACGCGGACTTATCTTTTCCAGCCGGCCTCAAGCAAGCGCTTCGGCAATGGCGCGCCGGCTCGCCTGCCACTATTGACGATCACCAGGTCCTGGTGGTTCAGGGAACCAGCGACGGCCGGTATCCGGTGGACTTCTACTTTGACCCCAAGTCAGGCTTGCTGCTGCGAGTGGTGCGCTACAGCGAGTCACCGCTAGGTTTAAATCCAACGCAGGTCGACTATGCCGACTATCGTGATGTTGCCGGAGTGAAGATGCCCTTTCGCTGGACCATCACCTGGCTGAGCGGGCGATCGACCATTGAGTTGACCGACGTGCAACCCAACGTTCCAATTGATGCAGCCAAGTTCGCTAAGCCCAGAAGCAGCGCTCGTTGAAAGCGGGTTGATCGGTGCGCGGCTTGACCGCCTGCCGGCCACGCGCATTATTTGGACCTATGTCCTGCTCCTCTCGCTGGGAGGTTTCTTCGAATATTACGATCTGTTTTTCACCGGCTATATCGCTCCCGGCCTGGTTCGCAGCCATATTCTGAGCGCGACCACACCGGGCTTCTTCGGCGCGACTGGTATTGCCAGTTTCGCAGCGTCCATGTTTCTGGGACTGTTCGTTGGCACTGCGCTGTTCAGCTTCGTGGCGGATCGCTTTGGGCGTCGCACGATCTTCACCTGGTCGCTGCTCTGGTACACCGCCGCCACGGTCGTGATGGCGTTTCAGAGGGACGTGTTCGGCCTCAATCTCTGGCGCTTTATCGCAGGAATTGGCGTGGGCGTCGAACTGGTGACTATCGATAGTTATCTGTCGGAGCTTATGCCGCGCCAGTCGCGCGGCCGCGCTTTCGCTTTCAATTCGACCATTCAGTTTGCCGCCGTCCCTGTGGTCGCACTCCTGGCTTGGCTCTTGGTGCCGATTTCTCCGCTCGGTCTGGATGGCTGGCGCTGGGTGGTGCTGATTGGCGCGGCTAGCGCGATCTTGGTGTGGTGGATACGCCGCCGCGTTCCGGAAAGTCCTCGCTGGCTGGCGCAGCACGGCCGAATCGAGGAAGCCCAGACATTGATGGCCGCGCTTGAAAGACGCGTTGCAGCGGAGGCGGGCTTCAGCTTGCCGCTACCGGCTAGTGCGGAAGTTCAGCCATCTCGCGGTAGCCTTATCGAGATCTGGCGGCCACCCTATCGGCGGCGAACCGTCATGCTGGTGATCTTCAATCTTTTCCAAACAGTCGGTTTTTATGGGTTCTCCAACTGGGTGCCAACTTTGCTGATCGAGCGCGGCATTGCGGTAACCAGCAGCTTGCAATACACCTTCATCATCGCGATCGCGGCCCCATTCGGTCCGCTATTGGCAGTCGCGCTGGCCGACAAGCTGGAGCGCAAATGGCAGATCGTTTTGGCCGCCTTCGGAATCGCTGTGTCGGGTTTGCTCTTTGCTCGAATGACTCTTGCGGCTTTGCTCATTCTGTTCGGAGTGCTGCTGACGTTATCGAACAACATCATGTCCTACTCACTGCATGCCTATCAGGCGGAACTCTATCCGACTCGAATACGCGCGCGGGCCATCGGGTTTGTTTATTCGTGGAGCCGTCTCTCGGTGGTATTTACTTCGTTCGTCATCGGCTTCTTCCTGGCACGCTTCGGCGTAATGGGCGTGTTCGTTCTGATCGCGGGCAGCATGGCGGTGGTGATGCTATCGATTGGTTTGTTCGGCCCGCGGACCAACCATCTACCGCTGGAGATGATTTCGAAATAGTGGCCGTCGCCAGGTTCCTAGCCGCCCACGAAGTAGGGGCCGCCTTGGTCATGATGGCGCCTTGCGGACCCGCGATGCCGAATCGCGGAACGGCCCCTGCCAGCGGTCCGTCTTCTTCACTACCACCGGGTATCGCTCCAACCCAATTCACCTCCCTAGCTAGGGAGATTTTCTAGGGTGCGTGCTACGAACGCTACTGGCAAGCCTGAATGGCCCGGCTGCCCGCTGCGCCCACCGTGTTGGACAGGTTGATGGTGGCCGAGCTGATGCTATTGTTAGACCCGATGTCCACCTGATAAGGCAGCGTCAACGCGAAGCTTCCCCCGGCGCGGATGGTTTGGGGCGCGGAGAAGTAAGCGGAGGCAATCCCGCTCACGTCCGTTTTAAACGTATTCGGTCCGATCGTCACATTAGCGTGCGTAAGCTCACGCGTGGTCGAATAGCCATTGACCTGCACGTTAACGCCGGTCTGCGTAACCGCGTAGCAAGCCGAGGTGATCACCGGCGCGGCCGGCGCGATATTGAATATGACGGGCGACGGATGCAGCGGCAGCGGCACGCCCGACGAACCCACGTTTACGAGCGAGACTATCACGGTGCTTGCCACGGTGCCGGTCGAAAACAGCGGAACAGTGACCTTCGTCGTCCCGGTAGGAATCACGAAATAGATCGAGGTCTGACCATTTGCGAATCGCAGCCTGGGATCGGCCTGGTTGGCTGCCCCTTGACTGCTCTGGGTATTGGGCAACACATTCAAAGTGAACTGCCCGTAGATCGGCTGCGTATAGGCCGCAGCGAGTTGCGCGGTCACAGCGATATTCGTGGCCGCCGGTTGCACCGTGGCCGGTACACCCGTAATGCTGATTTGCGGCACGGCCGGCAATCCGACGCCGACCGAACACGGCGCCGTGACAGTTTTGTTTTGCGAGTCTGTTACGGCAACCTGGAATGCATCCCCTCCCAGTGCGGTGGGAGTTCCTGAAAGCGTGCCGTCGCTAGCGGCCTGCAGCCCATCCGGGAGGTAGCCGAAAAATTCGAACTGATATGGCGCCACGCCTCCGGCTGCCTGCACCCGCGCTGAATAAGTCTGCCCCAATCGGGCGTCGGGAAGCGGGCAGGCGGTCGTGACATGCAACACCGGCGGAGTCACGTTCAGGTTGCAGGCTTGCGTAAATGTTTGACCGTTGACGTCACGCACCGTGACGTTGAACGGGTACGCCCCCCCCGCAGTCGAGGAACCGCTTACGACGCCGTTAGGCGAGACCGAAATACCAGCTGGCAATGCCCCGGCCGCTGTAAATGTGTAAGGACCGGAGCCCCCTAGCGCGTTGACACTGGCCTGATACGATTGCCCGGCCGCCGCGTCCGGAAGTGGGCAGCCGGTTACTGCCAGTGACCCTCTGGTCACCGCTAAGCTGCAGATTTGTGCGGCCGCATTGCCATTTGGATCGGTTGCGATTAGCAGGAATTGCGATAGTTTAGCCGACATCGGCGTGCCTGAGATACTGCCATCCGGCGTCAGCGTGAGCCCAGCCGGGAGCGTCCCGGAAAGCGACCAGACGTAGCCCGGCGGAAGCGTCGAATTGTAACTGGTTCCCGTCACGGCCGCCGGCAACGGGCAGACGGACGGTAGATTGAAGGCCGGCGCATTCACCGTGACCGAACATGCTTGAGAGGTTTGCCCGCCGCGGCTGTCCGTGACACCGACCTCAAATGAAGACGCGTTCGGAAATAGCGGGGTGCCAGCGACCAGCCCGTCCGACGTAAGCGCCAACCCTGTTGGCAATTGGCCGACCAGGCTGTACCGGTAGGGCGCGTAGCCGCCGGCGGTTGATAACAGTTGCGCGTACGGCACACCCACTGTCGCATTTGGAAGTGCACATCCAGAGGTCATTTGAACGGCTGCCGGCTGCACAGTCATCCGGCACAACGACTGCGCCGGTCGAGTGGTGCTCAAGGCGACAGTGCTGGCGCGAAGATTGAAGATATAGGTGCCCGCTGATATCGGTGTGCCCGCCAGTCGGCCGGCCGGACTTAACCCTACTCCGGGCGGGAGCGAATATGGATCATCCACGCTCCACAGATAACCGCTGCTGCTTCCACTCGCCAATAGGGTAACCGAGTATGGCGAACCAACCGTGCCGCCTTGCAGCGGGCAAGTGTTGAGGATCGCAACCGCGCCCGGATGGATGGTGATGCTTCCGCGCTGATAAGCGGTAACTTGGCCATCATCGGTGTTGGCAGTGACGCCCAACGTAAAGCTGTAGGTGCCTTGCTGAGTAGGCATACCCGTGTAAGTTCCGTCAGCTCTCAACGTTAAACCTGGAGGCGGGACCACGTCGGGCAGCAGAGTCCATTGAAACGGAGCTTGCGCTCCGGTCGCGGTGAGCGAAGTTGTATAGGTGGTTCCCACTGTCGCGTCGGGAAGAACGCCGCTAGTGATGCTCAAGCCTGGACTGAGCACTCCATCGCGCGCGCGGAACGTCAGCCGTCCCTGTACGGCGCTGGTTGGGCCCGACACGACTGCATTGACGGTCTGGTTGACCAACGCATACGGTCCGCCGTCGAGAAAAGCGCCGCTCTGCAGCGAACCTGGAAGTTGATAGGACGTGCCCGGATCGCCGGTGCCATTGGACCATCCCACGACCGCGGGCGTTCCCCCGTATCCGCTGACGCCGCCGCTGGCATCGCCGGTCTCCCACTGAATTTTCGCATAGTTGAATTCGAGGTCGAAATTTCCGGCGCCCGTTTCGCTGCGATCGATCAGCACCACCTGGAAACTGTTCAGCTTGTCGGCATGCGACGCGTAATAGCCGACATTGATATAGTTTGCGCCGAACGCCTTGTGACCGTTTACCATGTCCTCGCCGTAGGTGACCAGTTTCGAAACTGGGTTACGGGTGTCCACATCGGCGAAGAAGGGCGCGATGATCTCGCGCTGCGTGCTGTCGAGGCCAAAGGGAGTGAAAGTGGCTAGCGAGCTGTCAAATGTTATGTTGCCATTGTTGTTGACGTAAGCAGAGCCGCGGGTCTTACCGAAAAAGTTGATGCTGAAGCCCATCGGTTCGAGCGGCGCGGACCCATCGTCGTTCGCGGCCAGCACCTTGCTGTTAAATCCGGCGTTCGTTCGAATAGCCTGCCCTTCGGCAGCGGAACCACCCAGAACGGCGGCGGTCACGATAATTGCGAGCGATGAACGACTCATTGAACAACTCATTGAGCGACTCATTGAACACTCCCCAGATTCAGATCCGGCAGCGACGCGATGCGAGGCTGCGCGGAGTCGGCATCCAGCAGCAGCTGGGAGCCGGTTTGTGCGTCGATGATCCGGGCCACCAGGTTGCCTTGGAGCAGATCAAAGCTGGCCGCCTGACAATTACAGGTAATTGAGTTGGCCGCGCCGCTGGCCAGATTTACGATCGTCACGTTGTCGGCCAGTCCCAGCGCGGCCTCCGATCCGTCGGCCGACACAGCCAACGCTCCCGGTTTTTCACTGACGCTCAACACCACGGACGACGCCGCGGTGTTCTGGACATCTTGAATCAATGTCAAAGTCTGCGCCGCTCCATCGGTAGCCAGCAGGTCGTTTCCATTAGGCAGGAATGCCAAGGCGGTCCAGGCGCCGCCGGTTGCCAGCACTCGAGCATTGTCGCCTAGTAGCACTACGGAGCCTGAACCGTCCGCTGCTGCCACAGTTCCGCTGGCATTGATCGCCAAGGCGGTGACGCCGCCATTGGGACTGAACGTTGCCGCTAGCGAAGGCGTACCGGTTAGTCCCGACCATACTTCCACCGTAGTTCCATCCGAAATTGCGGCCCCGTCGCCCGATCGGTTGAACGCCGTCATCGTCACATGGCTAAGCGCGGAACTCAATGCGGTAACTTGTGGGGTGCCGGTCCACTGAACCAGCGCTACGCCTCCGTCCTTGCAATTGGCAATTGCCAGTTGCGCCCGCGAGTTGACAAAGGCCGAGTCCAAAGAAGTTCCAGCTGAAACTGGAGCGTCCAGGCTGGCCGCGCCCGGCACTCCGGAAATTAGCCGGATCGCTTTGGCATTATTGTCGAAAACATAGCCCAGAGACGGCAGGCTGATGCTTGGGCCCGGCGGCTGCGCCAGCGCCAGCGTGGTTGTAGCGGCAAAAACAAATAAGCGAATCATATGGAGGTGTCGAAATCTAAAGCCCGTCCCACTTCTATTCGACAGGCTTAGGATAGAGAACCGTAGAGCGTTAGCCTTAGAGCCAGCCTGGCGACCACCGAGAAGTACTAAACGCCGTGGAACGCCGCTTTCAGCCCGGCCGTCACAGAAATAAGCATTATTGTGATATTCTGCATGTCGGACAACCAACACTCCCAGGGGTGAACATGAGCCTAACTAGAAAGAAGTCGCTAAGCTCTTTGCTGGAACAAGCCAGCCATAGTGACCTCAAACGCACGCTGACCGCCAGGAGCCTGATTGCACTGGGGATTGGCGCCATCATAGGCGCTGGGCTGTTTGTCCGCACCGCCGCTGCCTCGGCCGAAGCCGCGGGGCCATCCGTCATTCTGTCCTTCGTCGTGGCCGCCACCGGATGCCTGTTCGCCGGGCTTTGCTACGCCGAATTCGCATCGATGATTCCTATTGCAGGCAGCGCGTATACGTACTCTTACACGACCATGGGTGAGTTCGCGGCATGGACCATCGGATGGGCTCTCATCCTGGAATACGCCATGGGGGCGGCGACCCTGTCGATTGCTTGGAGTGAATACCTGAATAAGCTGCTCGGAGGCGCCATGCCCTTCGAATGGTGTCACTCGCCGCTGGAAGTTTCCGATGCGGGCGTTCGCGGGATGATCAATTTGCCCGCGTTGGTCATCATCTTTATCATGACAGCGCTGCTGGTAAAAGGAACCCAGGAATCAGCGGCCGTGAATTCCATCATCGTCGCCGTCAAGGTCACTATCGTTCTTGTCTTCATCGTCATCGGGTGGCGCTTCATCAATCCAGCCAATCACACTCCGTTCTTTATTCCCGCGGGCACGCCTGGTCATGAAGGTATCATGCAACACGGATTTGGCGGCATGCTACGCGGAGCTGGAATTGTCTTCTTCGCTTTCATCGGTTTTGACGCCGTCTCAACCGCTGCGCAGGAAACCAAGAATCCAGGCCGCGACATGCCGAGGGGTATTCTCGGATCGCTGGCCATTTGCACGGTTCTTTACATTCTCTTCGGATTTGTTCTCACCGGCGTCGGCAACTGGACCGAGTTCCTGAAGGCGGGCAAAGAAGCCTCAGTGGCCTATGCTGTCCAGAACCACATGCCTGGTTTCGGATGGCTCGCTACCGCGATTACCGTGGCGATTTTGTTTGGTTTTTCCTCCGTCATCCTGGTGATGCTGCTGGGGCAAAGCCGCGTTTTCTACTCCATGGCGACGGATGGCCTGTTGCCGAAGATTTTCTCCGACGTTCATCCCAGGTTCTGCACTCCCTACAAGTGCAACATCACGCTTTTCTTCTTCGTGGGTGCGCTCGGTGCCCTTCTTCCCGGATCGCTGCTGGGCGATCTAACTTCGATCGGAACCTTGTTTGCTTTTGTTCTGGTCTCTCTCGGCACTTGGATTCTGCGCCGCGCCCAACCGAATCTGGCCCGCCCGTTCCGCACGCCGCTGGTGCCGCTGGTCCCGATCCTGGGGGCCATAGTCTGCAGCATTATGATCTTTTCCCTGGATGGCTATACGCAGCTGGTGGCACTGGGCTGGATGGTGGTCGGTTTCGTAGTGTATTTCCTCTACGGCAGAGGCCACAGCAAATTGAACGCGTCCGAACCGGAACTGCAGGACATGCCTCCCAGCTTGGCGCGATAACAGTACGGCAAATACCTTACGTATCTTGGTACTCGTGTAGTAAAGGTGACTGACAATCTGCTGTCGGTGCGCCACTTTGTCTCACGCCAGATGTCCGACTACAGCGGTAAGTAGCTGATCCTGCGTATTCTTCCCTTGGCACGCGGAATGCATTGGGAAGAACGTCAGCGTACAGTGAAGGCGGTATGAAAGTCCTATGTTGAACCGCTGGGTTGAGTCGATGAAGAAGAAGTGGACGCGCTATGAAACTACACCCTGAACAACGCAGTAGTAAACCGGTCCCCAGAAGCGGTCGCCGGAAGAATCAAGGCGGATTCAGCTTGTTGCTGATTGCGGCCGGCGGATCGGTAATGATCGGGATGCTGGGCTTGGCCTTCGACCTGGGGCGCATGTTCATCGTAAAGAACGAGCTGCAGACCTTCGTCGACGCCAGCGCGATCGCCGCTTGCCGGCAGTTGGACGGGTCCCAGTTAGGTGTTCAGACCGCCCACAATACAGCCACGGCGGGACCGCTTGGTTCCACCCGGCCTAATGGCTGGAACTTCGACGTCAACGCCATCGCCAATATCACCGACACGTATGCGACCAGTTTCACGGGAACCTACGACAATTACGCCACGGCCTCGTCCAACGCGACCAACAATTACCGTTTCATTAACGTAACCGCCAACGCAACTTTGCCGCTTTACTTCTTGCCTGTCATCCCCAATCTGCCGACCTCGCAGCTCCTGCAATCGAGCGCGGTGGGCGGCCAGCAGGCGCAGACCACGCTCTCCGGCGGCATGCTCCCTTTCGCGCCCGACGCGCACAACGCCGCGAACACCACTAATTTTGGATGGACGGTCGGCCAGTCGTACACACTCAAATGGGGCAATGGAAGCACCACCAACTGTGGCGGCGATGCGGGATTCACCCCTCCCGGCAACCCCCCCTCCGAACACGGATTTGTAGATATCGGGGAAGGAAACAGCAATAGCAACGTCCGGACGGCGATCGAATATGGAGGCTATCCGAATGCGAACTCCAGCCCCTCCTCGCTTTCCGCGGGAACCTCACTGGGTGGCGTCCCTGGGAACCGAGGCAGCTCCATCTTCGATGCGCTCAACGCCCGAGCGGCCCAGGATAGCAATGACACCTCGGCCACCTACGCCGATTACGTAGCCTCAGGCACGGGCAACAACCGCCGCCTTGTAACAGTTGCGGTCGCCGGGGCGTGGAGCGGAAATGGCAACAATGCCGCGACCAGCATCGTCGGTTTCGCGAATTTCTTCCTGCTTCCCAGCTACTCGGGAACTTCCGGCCCGATCTGCGCCATCTATGTCGGCCCAGCCAGCATAAACGGAAATTCATCCGGCGGCACCGACAGCACCAAGATTTACTCAACCATGTTGTACCAATAGGTGGCAGCCATGAAAACGATCAAGAACAAATCGGAACGGGGGAACGCGCTGCTGGAGTTCGCGCTCGGCTGGTCGATCCTTTGGGCACTGTTCGCCGGGATTTACCAGTTCGGCTACAGCTTCTACGTTTACAACACGGTCCTGGCATCGGTAGCCAATGCGGCTGAGCTGGGATCGAAAATGACTTACGACACCGCCAGCCCATCCACCTTCACCACCGCGCTGAAGAATATGGTGGTCTACGGGAACACAACGGCTGGAACCAGTTCCATCGTGCCGGGTTTGTCCATTGCCAACGTAAGCGTAGCCATCAATCCAGCGGGCGGCATGCCCACCGACATCACGATCACCATCAATAATTTCACGATCAACGCGCTCTTTACCAATTTCACGTTTAACGGAAAGCCGCGCGCAACCACGATCTATATGGGACAGATCACTTGCTCGACCTGTTAATACGCTCGAAGGATGACTGGATGCTAGCCAAACAGAATCAAGACGCTAAGACACAAGGCCGGAAGAAGCGCCAACGCGGCGCGGCGTTAGTGGAAACGGCCCTGGTTTTCACCGCTGCACTCAGCATGATTGTGTTTATCGTCGATATGGGCCGGATACTGCTCACCCAGCAATATATCTCGGAGCGGGCGCAAGCGGCCGTTCGTAGCGCTGTCGTGAACAATTGGGACTCTACATCTGTCAAGAACTACGTGGTCTACGGCAGCACAACCGCGCCCGATGGCGGAGGAGCCGGCCTCATGGGGCTAACGACATCGGAAGTATCGTTCAACAGCATCGCGGACTCCGGAATCGGCGACGCCCGCTATCAGGTAACCGTCTCAGGTGTTCCACTCCTCACATGGATCCCTTACATGGCGGGAAGATACACGGCGCCGACCGTCATCGCGACCGCGCCGGTACAGAGCCAGGGCGCAACCAACTAAGAAACCGCCGAATCACTCGATCGCTACGGCCCGGTCGAAAACGACGTCCAGCGTCGCGCCCTGCGGCAGCTCAACTTCTTTGCCGCGCGTCATTAGCACGGTGGCAAGGCCAACGGCCGACCCCACGCCGGCGCCAATCCCGGCCCCTTTCCAATTCCGGCCAGTCAGGCCTCCGATGGCAGCCCCGCTACCGGCCAGGATCGCGATCTGCTTGGCGTCGTCACCACGGCCGGGCGCCTGTTCTACAGCGCCTTCTTTGCCAACCACTTTCTGGCCCGTCTCGCCCGACTCCACGGCGCTCAAATGCGGCGAGAACCTGAATACTTTACCGCTGGCGAGCGTAAGCGTTTCCAAGCGGATCGCCAATTGCGCGCGTCCTGCGACGCGGCCGCTGCGCTTAGACTCGGTGACCACGCCTTGCACGTAGCTTCCCACCGGCACGAGGATTTCATTGCCCGCGCTAATTGGACTAGCGGTCCGCAGATAAACATAGTCGCCTTGCTGCGCCGTTCTAGTATTAATGGAATTCTCCATCCGAAGCAACAGATGAGCGCCCGGGGGAACTTCGGCGGCGGCGAGCAGCAAAGGCAACGCCAAGAGAGAAGCTGCATTAGCGAACATGGGATACTCCTGCCTGAATGATAACCCGGCGGGCCACCCCTGGCCGCTAGATCGGCACGATGGTGCTGCGAACGGCCGACTGAATGGACGTCGCACGCAAGAGGATGGATTGAACATCCGACTGCGGCAGCGCTTGCTTCAAAGCGTTCTCGAGATCGCCCACCGGGTTCTGGCCCAACGCGGCGGCGCGGATGGAAGCGCGCCACTCTGCCACGTTTATTTCGACCGCGGTGGGATCCGCCAAAGTGCCCCAGACATTCACGGGTTGCGCCGGGCCGGCGTTCTGACGTACCTCGGATTCGGTGACGACGGCTCCGGTAGTGGTTTTGACGTATCGATTTCCAAACTCCAACGCAAGCGCGCCGGCTAATCGATCACGGAACTGGTCCGCTTCGGTGAGGCTGATATTTCGCGCCGGATCGGGCGAAGAATAGTCATTTGCTGTAGGATTCATTAGGCTCCCTTCGCTTTGATCCTGACAGGCGCCCTCACCGCCTGATTGCGGCCACGAGCCCAAGTTCCACGAAATACGGGGAAAATAAATTTGCAGGATCTGTGATTTTCTCAGGAAACTCGTTATGCGGTGGCCGGGTTAGGACACCTCAGCCAAGCCGTGCGTAAGACCGTCCAGTTCGCTCCGTTCGAGCGCCGGTATCGTCCTACCAAGCACCAGCAAATTCAAGAAGCGAGCGGTGCCAAAGCCGGAGGTGGTGCATGCTTCGTCGCCGCCGGGGAGATGGCGTGAGACCTCTTCTCGCAGTCGCGGCCCAGGCCGCTCTCTATTTCTTCTTCTTGAACTTCTTAATTCCCGCGTCAATCAATTGCGCGGCGCGCTTCGGCCCGTGCCGGCCCTTCACCTTGAACTTTTTGCCGCGACTCTTGTTGTATGAGACGAAGAATTCTTCGACTTGGTCGAGTAGCGTCTTGTCAACATCGTCCAGCGACTTGATGTTCTGGTGATTATAAGAGTGTATAGCGACGGCCAGCAGACGATCGTTTTCCGTGGTCTGTCCCTTCTCAATTTGCCGGGCCTCGATAACGCCGACGATCCGAACATCCAGCAGACAACCGACATGCGCCGGTTCGTCCATGAGTACCATTACGTCCAGGGGATCGCCATCGTCAGCCAACGTTGACGGAATGAAGCCAAAGTCGAACGGGAACGCCATGCCTTCCGGCAGCAGGCCGCCCAGCTTGAACATCCGGAAATCGGGATCGTAGTCGAATTTGTTCCGGCGGCCCTTAGGTGTCTCGATAATGGCTTTGCATTGACATTGCTTACGGTCCCACTCATTCGGGCAGGCTGCCGCGTCTCTCATCCTCGTTTCTCCAGTTGTAAGACTGTTGTGATGCGGCGGCGTTTCGTGACCGGAGCGAAAACAATTTCGCAATCGGCCGTTTCGTCGTCACGAACCACGCTAGAATAGCGTGGGGGAAAGACATTGGCACGTATCCAGGGCGTGGAACCGGCCGAAGCGGGACTGTTGACCCGTTTCCTTTATTGGATGACCAAGCGGAGGCTGGGACGGGTGATCCTGCCTTTCCGCATCACGGCACATCAGCCCCGGCTGCTGCGGGCGATCGGCGAAATGGAGATGGGGCAGCGTGCCTTAGAAACCGTCGAGCCTAAGCTCAAGGCGCTGGCGAGTATCAAGACGGCGCTGCTAATCGGCTGTCCTTTTTGAATCGACATCGGGTCTGCCGTGGGCAGACAGTCCGGTATTACTGAAAGTCAGCTGGCGGCGCTTCCGGATTTCGAAGACGCGATCGAGTTCAGCGGAACTGAGAAGCTGGTGCTGCGCTACGCAGTCGCGATGACCAATACGCCGGTCGAGATTTCCGACGATTTATTCCAAGCGCTCAAGCAGATCTTCGATGAAAGGCAACTGGTGGAGTTGACCTCCGCGATCGCGTGGGAAAACTACCGGGCCAGGTTCGACCACGCCTTCGGTATCGAATCAGAAGGATTCTATAAAGGCGCTCTCTGTCTGCTGCCGCAAAACCGTCAGGCCTCTGCGGCCCGTCCTTCCTAGCGTGTTTTCACTCACCCAGGGTGTTTCCCCGGGGAAAAGCTCGGAGGATTTACTCTAGCCACTATAAGGTTCGAGTACCGGTCCGCCGATAACTGAGCTTTCAGGCTGAAACGCGTGCTGAAGTCTTTAGCTCAGAAACTCATCGAATTGCGAGCAAACCGCATCGCCGATCCGGTGACGCGCTTACGCTACCTGCAGCAGCGCATCGGCTTGGCGCGGCCCGCTCCGAGATCGCGAAGTAAAGGCCCAATCCTGATTTTCCTGCTGTTGCTGGCTTCGCTGCTCATTGCTTACAAGCCTTCGACCACCGAGGCTCGACAATCGTTCGTTCCACTGCCGCGCGTTACCGCGTCCGGCGCGGATGTTTTCGCCACGGTCTGGCTCGTCGAGCACACCAAGGACTTCGAAATCTACAGCAACGGTCTCCGAATTGACGATCGCTACACCGTTTCCAGCGACCCCCGCACGGCCTACCAGGTATACCAACGAGCGGCGATTGATCCCACTCAGCCGGAGTGGCGCACCGGGCCCGCGGGCATCGTCTATCACACTACGGAGAGCGATCAGGCGCGATTCGAAGAGGATGAGACGTCGAAATTGAAGCGAATCGGAAAAGGCGTACTGTCTTATGTGCAGAAGCAGCATGCCTATCACTTCCTGATCGATCGGTTTGGACAAGTCTTCCGCGTCGTGAAGGAGTCCGACGTGGCCGATCACGCCGGCATGTCCATTTGGGCGGATAATCGCGTCATTTATGTCAACTTGAACAGCAGTTTCTTCGGCGTTGCGTTCGAGACACAGACCCAGTCCGGCCAGGAACTGCCTTCCGCCAATACGGCTCAGATTCACTCCGCGCGGGTGCTGACCGAGATGCTACGCGGCAAGTACCACATTCCCGAATCCAACTGCGTCACTCACGCTCAGGTTTCAGTGAACCCCGGCAACATGCTGATCGGCTATCACACCGATTGGGCGGGCAACTTTCCGTTCCTCGAAGTTGGCTTGAGCGATAACTATACCGCGCCGCCGCCCAGCATCTACGTATTTGGGTTCGACTACGACCCGACGTTCGTGCATCACACCGGGGTCCGGTTGTGGGAAGGCTTGGCGCTAGCTGATGACGAGATTCGGACGCAAGCCGCTGCGCGCGGGCTGGCAGTCGCGAAGTACCGGTCGATTCTTCGAAAGAAATACAAAGAAATTCTGGAAACACTCAAGACAGCAAATGACAGCAAGGAGAAAAGCAATGCAACATCATAGTAAGGCCAACGATTCCGCCTTGGGGTTGGACGTCGGCACCAGCCGGATCTGCCTGGCGAAGCGCGCGGGTGAAGACTTCCACTTCGATACCCAGCTCAATGCTTTCGTAACCATTCCGGCCTCCAAAATCACCGAGAATGTGCTCGCTAAAGAGCGTGTGCCGCATACTGTACGCGGGTCGCAAATTGTCGTGCATGGTAACGAATCGGACCGGTTCGCCGACCTTCTGAATGTAGAGACGCGGCGTACCATGGACAAGGGCTTGCTCAACCCGGCCGAGCCCGACAGTCTGGACATGATGCGTAAGATTACTGAATCGCTACTCGGCCCCGCCAAGGAAGGGCAGAAGCTATGCTTCACGGTTCCGGCTGCGCCCCTTGGCTCGGAGGAGAACCTGACCTATCACGAAGCTACCCTGCACCAACTTTTTGCCGATATGGGCTACGAAGTCAAAAGCATCAACGAGGGGCTGGCGGTGGTTTACTCGGAACTGGAGAGCTCGAACTTTACCGGCATCGGCATCAGCTGCGGAGGCGGGCTGTGCAACGTGTGCGTTTCATATCTTTCTGTTCCGGTGTCGAGCTTCTCGATTGCCAAGGCCGGCGATTACATTGACACCAGCGCCGCCGCGATCACCGGGGAGCGCGCCAATCACATTCGCATCGCCAAAGAGGAATCGTTCTATTTCAACGGATTCTTCGCGGAGAAGCTGCATCAGGTAATCGGCGTTTATTACGACGAGATGATCCAATCGCTGGTACAGGGGCTAAAGCAAGCGTTCTTGAATACGCGCAATCTGCCGAAGGCAGGCCGGGCGCTGCA
>Ga0210406_10002566_pt1 | contig 20606 bp, 20 predicted proteins | sample IncBWC30MmetaG_FD_155454 | JGI IMG/M metagenome (GOLD analysis project Ga0210406, IMG submission 155454) | Forest soil microbial communities from Barre Woods Harvard Forest LTER site, Petersham, Massachusetts, United States - Inc-BW-C-30-M | ecosystem: Environmental > Terrestrial > Soil >... | reverse complement strand
GGGACATCGCCCGCGCTGCCCGCAGCAACTTCATTTACGCCTTTTATCTTTTACCAAAGCCCAAGCGCGACGGCCTTGCCGCTCTCTATGCCTTTATGCGCCTGGTGGATGATGTCGCCGACAATGGTGACAACCTGGCCCGAAAGCAACGCGGTCTTGCCAAGTGGCGCACCGCGCTCGATGAAGCGGCCGGCGGTTACGGCGCCTTTGTGGACGGGAGCGCCGCGCTATCCGTACAGGCAGCGCCGTCTGGAGCCGCCGATGTTTTGCCCGCGCTAGTTCAAACCATGCATCGCTTCCAGATGCCGGCTCGCTACCTGCACGATCTAATCTCCGGCGCCGAAATGGATTTGACCGTCAAGACTTATCCGACCTTCGATCGCCTGAAAGAATATTGCTACCGCGTAGCCGGAACCGTCGGCCTCACTTGCACACACGTGTTCGGCTTCAGCGATCCGCGCGCACTCGATCTTGCCGAAAAACTCGGCCTGGCTTTTCAGCTCACCAACATCATTCGTGATGTCGGCGAAGACGCCGCGCTGGGCCGCATCTACATTCCCGATGAAGACCTGGCGCGCTATAACGTAACGCCTGCCGATTTCGCAAAAAACGAAGCCACACTCGGCGTGCGCGAACTGCTCCGCTTCGAAGCCGACCGCGCCTGGCAAATGTACGAAGACGGCGCCGAACTTCTCGATCTGGTTGACGCAGATAGCCGCGGCACGCTCTGGCTTCTGGTGCATACTTACAACGCGCTGCTCGCCCGCATCGAAGCGCTGGATTTCGCAGTGTTTGGCGAACGCATCCGCCTCAGCAAAGCGGAAAAGATGATCTTCATTGCCCGCGCACGTTTCGGGCGGCATACTCGGGATAATGTCCTCGAAAAACGTGATCGTGATGGGAGGCGGGCTGGCGGGTCTGGCGGCCGGCGTCGCGCTGGCTGACGCAGGCTGCCGCGTACGCCTGTTCGAACAGCGGCCCTATCTCGGCGGCCGCGCAACTTCCTATGCTTTGCCGAACGGCGAGCACGTGGACAACTGCCAGCATGTCACGCTCGGCTGCTGCACCAATCTCGCAGATTTTTATCGCCGCGTCGGCGCCGCCGAGAAAATCGAGTTCTTCGACCGCCTGGTTTTTCTCGACCCACAAGGGCTAACCGGCATCATGGAAGCGGATTTTCTTCCCGCTCCTATCCACATGACCGGCTCGTTTCTTTTTTTCGCGCCGCTTTCCTATGTGGACAAACTTTCTATCGCTCGGGCGCTGACCGCCATTCTCTTTGCCGGTGGCCGCCCGAAAGATGCCTATGGAGCCGAGCCCATCTCGATGTTGGAATGGCTGCGCCGCCGCAAACAGACGCCTGCCGCCATCGAACGTTTCTGGCGCGTGGTTCTGGTCAGCGCACTCAATGAAGAACTCGACCGCACCGACGCCCGCTTCGGCATCGACGTTTTCTGGAAAGCGTTTCTCGCGAATCGCACCGGCTACAGAATGGGCGTTCCGTCCGTCCCGCTGTCGGAACTCTATGACGGCTGCCGCACCGCCATCGAGAAAAAGGGCGGGGAAGTAATCCTCCGCTCACCCGTACGCACCTTGCGATTCGAAGGCGGAACTCTGAGAGCAGCGATTTTCGACGGAGCAAGGGAAGAAACTGCCGAATCCTTCATCCTTGCGCTACCGCAGGACCGCACAGCCGAACTTTTGCCGAAAGAAATCCGTTTCGCCAACCCTGCGCTGAACCATCTGGAGAAGTTTAAAGTCTCTCCGATCACCGGCGTTCACTTCTGGTTCGATCGCCTGGTCACTCACGAGCCGTTCATCACTTTGCTCGACACACAGACACAATGGATTTTCAACAAGACCGCTCTTTATGGGCCTGGAGGAACCGCGGCAGATGCAAAGGGCCAATACCTCCAGCTGGTCATCAGCGCGTCCTACGATCTGCTAAGGAAATCCCGCGAAGAGATTATCGATTTGTGCTTGAAAGAAGTCCGCCAGGCCTTACCCGCCGCGCGTGAAGCGCAACTTGTCAAAGCCACCGTCATAAAAGAAGCCACCGCTACCTTCTCGCCTGAACCTGGCGTCGATCAATGGCGACCCGCCCAGGAAACAAGAACTCCGGGTCTTTTCCTCGCCGGCGATTGGACGCAAACCGGCTGGCCTGCCACCATGGAAGGCGCAGTTCGCAGCGGCTATCTCGCCGCAGAAGCTGTTCTCCGCTCATCCAGCATCCCGCAGAAATTCCTGCAGCCCGATCTTCCCGTATCCGGCCTCTCTCGCTTGTTTGCCTGACGCAACTAAGGTCTCCGAGGTTTATTGGCGACCGAAGCGTCCAGTCATTGTGATTCGAAACCACAGCGGCGAAAACTCGCGACCTGGCACATGTTTGCCTGAGCTGATAGGCTGAGATAAACTCCCCAACGGATGCCAGACACTTCTTCCATCCTCGGTCGCACGATCTCCCATTACACCGTGCTTGAAAAACTTGGCGGCGGCGGAATGGGAGTCGTTTACAAGGCAGAAGACACTCGCCTTCGTCGTTTCGTCGCTTTGAAATTCTTGCCGCCGCAAGTTGCTCACGACCCCATAGCTTTGGCCCGTTTTCAACGCGAGGCGCAAGCCGCCTCGGCCCTGAATCACCCAAACATTTGCACAATTTTCGATATTGGCGAACAGGACGGCGAAGCGTTCATCGCCATGGAATTTCTCAGCGGCATGACGCTGAAGCATCTTACGTTGGGCAAACGCCTTGAGACTGAAGTCCTGCTCGGTCTGGCCGTCGAAATTGCTGACGCACTCGATGCTGCCCACAGCCAGGGCATCATTCATCGCGACATCAAGCCGGCGAACATCTTCGTCACCGAACGGGGACACGCCAAGATTCTGGACTTCGGCTTGGCCAAGCGCTCGGAGCTCGGAACACGGTCAACCGAAATTACGACGAGTACGGACCAGTACAGCGGCGATACCACAGCGGAGCGTCTCACTGGCGCCGGTTCCACGCTCGGCACGATTGCCTACATGTCGCCTGAGCAGGTGCGCGCAGAGGAGCTGGACCCTCGCACCGATCTTTTCTCTTTCGGAGTGGTGCTATACGAAATGGCCACTGGCGCTTCGCCGTTTCAAGCAGACAGCACTGGGCTAATCTTTGACGCGATCTTGAATCGCGCTCCCGTGCCTCCGGGACAGTTGCATCATGACATGCCGGCCGACTTGGAGCGGGTTATACAACGAGCGCTCGAAAAAGATCCCGCCCGCCGTTACCAGACCGCCACCGCGCTGCGCGATGACTTGAAGCGCTTGACTCGTGATAGCGACTCGCATCGCTCGGGATCGGTGCGCACGGTCCTGTCACAGCGCCGTTGGCGGACTTCGATCGCAGCAACCTGCGGCGCTTTGCTTATTTTCGCAGCGATTTTGGGATCTTACTTATCGCGATCGGCGGGAGCGCCGCCTCGAATTCTGCGAACTGTACAGCTCACCAATACCAACAAACCCAAATCCGACATCGTCACCGATGGTTCGCGTGTTTACTTCATCGAAGGCCAATCGCTGCTTTCGCAGACTTCTGTGAATGGCGGCGAAACATTCCCAATTCCAAACTCATTGGAAGACACCGGCTTCGCCAATGTTTTCGATGTCTCGCCAGACGGTTCTTTGCTTTTGATGAATACAGCACACGGCACTTCTCTCGACGGCCCGCTTTGGAGCGTCCCCGTGGTCGGAGGTTCGCCGCGCCGCTTGGGCAATCTGGAAGGCCACTCCGGCGCGTGGTCGCCGGATGGATCGCGACTCGCCTTCAGCAAAGGAAACGAAATCTTCGTAGCGACGATCGATGGCAACGACGCGCGCTTGCTTTTAACAGCTGCGGGAACCGCAAGCGATCTCCGCTGGTCGCGCGATGGCTCGATTTTGCGCTTTACCGTCAACGATCCTCACACCAACAATCGTTCCATTTGGCAGGCTTCGGCCGACGGCAGCAATCTGCGGCCCTTGCTTCCGGGTTGGAACCCTTCGCCGAACGAGTGCTGCGGCAAGTGGACGCCTGACGGAAAATTCTTCGTCTTTCAGGCACAGCGCGACGACACCGCCAATCTCTGGGCCCTCGATGAACGTAGCGGATTTTTTCATTCCGCGCCTCGCGAACCCATTCAGTTAACGACCGGCCCGATGAATGTTGGCGAACCGGTCCCGAGCCGCGATGGCAAGAAATTATTTGTTCAAGGCTGGCGGCCACGCGGTGAATTGATTCGTTACGACGCGAATTCTAAGCACTTCGCGCCTTACCTTTCCGGAATTTCCGCGATGGGACTGGATTTTTCTCGCGACGGCGAGTGGGTCGCCTATAACGACGCTTCTGACGGCACCATGTGGCGAAGCAAGATTGACGGGACGCAAAAACTTCAGCTGGTTTTCGCGCCTATGTCGGCATACCTGCCGCGCTGGTCTCCTGACGGCAAGCAACTGGCATTCTTTGGTCATCATCCCGGCGAGCCGTGGCAGATTTATGCCGTTCCGGCTCAAGGCGGTACTCCGGAACTCGTCTATAGCAACGGCACCAACCTCGCGGACCCGACCTGGTCGCCCGATGGCAAATCGTTGGCCTTCGGCGGCAATTCTTTGAACAATCAAGGATCGGCGGTTTACGTCCTCGATCTCAAGACGCGCACGGCCTCGAAATTGCCGGGCTCGGACGGCCTCTATTCTCCGCGCTGGTCTCCGGACGGTCGTTACATCGCAGCCATCCCGCTGGATTCTTTGAAAATTATGCTCTTCGATCTCGACGCACAGAAATGGACTGAGCGCGCCAAGATTTTTGTCGCTTATCCCACCTGGTCACGCGATAGCAAATATATCTACTTTGACGGCAGCCTTGACAACGAAGAGGGCTACTTCCGCGTGCGAATCGCCGACGGCAAACTCGAACGGATCTTTAGCTTGAAAGGCTTTCAGGCCGCCGGCGGCGCGTTTGGAAATTGGACCGGCATCGCCCCGGACCAGTCTCCACTCCTGGTTCGCGATGCCAGCATCCAGGAAATCTACGCCCTCGATTGGGCCACGCCGTAACCATGTCGTTCGGCAACTCGCCGCTGAAACGTCCGGAACGGGTTACCTTATGGCGCCGTGGCGCGGACGACGGTGATGGACCTAAGCATTCGTACCCAGCGAGCCGGACGTTTTTCGTGTGGCGCTACCAGCCGGAACGGACCCAACTTATTGCCTAGCGGGACGCCGTCCATGGTGTCCGCAACGAGTACTTCAGAGTCTCGAATTCCTGCATCCAGTTCGGCCAGCGAGAAAACCACCCGATAGCCGTCCGCTGCGTCTGCCAGTACATACATAGCCATCGCCGGTCCACGTAGCGCTTCGCCTTGCGGCACTCCGGCCTTGCGCAGTATTTCTTCCAGCGCCACGCCTTCGTACTTTTCTGTTTTCTTCTCGTGCTCATTCACGACTGTCAGCGTTTTTCGCGGCATCGCTTGCAAGTCCGCGACCGTCAAAGTGAGTGGAGTGGAAACGGTGCCGCCGACTTTTAGCTCTTTGGCGCTCGGGGCAGCGGTCTGCGCGCGGGCGGAACTACCGGTAGCGAAAAGCTGCGCCAGGGCTACGACAGCAAAAAGACACCAATGCGCTGAACTTTTGCCAAGCACTGTTGAGCTTCTTTCTCGTTGCGGCGGGCGAAAACGAACTAATTCTTTTCTAGCATTACTTCGGTGGATTTGATCACCGCCGAAACCTTATCGCCGATTTTCAGTTTCATCTCTTCGGCGCTGCGCTTGGTGATGACGCTTTCTATCAGGTCCTTGCCGACGCGCACCACCACATGCGCCATCACGCCGCCAAATTCCAGTTCAACAATCTCGCCTGCCAGCCGATTCCGTGCCGATAGAGTCATGGGACAAAGCATAAACGCGCCGCATCAGAATGTCGAGAAAATCGCTGCCACTTCATGCAAAAATAATCCCGTCAGATCTCCTTGGTCCGTTTCGCGAATTTTCGGCTAGTTGGATATTACGTCCGTACAAGGTCGGGCCACTCCTTGGCTATTAAATCGAGAAGGGCCTGTTTCAAGATTTCGTCGTCAGTTTGGAGTATGGCCGTATGGCATCTGGCCGCGTATTCCCGCGCCGTAACGGGATCACCCTCATCGAGCGCGACCGCTGCCAAGCCATACAAAGCCCTTGCATTTTCAGGATCGCACGCCAGAGATTGCTCATAATAGTCCCTAGCTGACGCCCAATTTTCCCTAAATCTGCACATAATGGCTGCGTGGTGGCACAAAGTGCGTATCCACCGAATTTCACCATGTTTGATCGCTTCAGCGATCACTTGGTCCAACAGTCCCATCGCGGCGGCATGCTCGCCTCGCTCCTCTAGTTCGATGCTGCTGGCGATGGCATTCTTAAATCGATTGTTCGTTGTCATGACCGCCTGAGTACATCTTAGGTTTCCTGAGCACCCAAACTCTTCTCGCGCACCGTCATTCCCTCACATTTCCGGTCCAGCTCCTCATACTCGGCTGCAAGCTTTTCCCGAAACTCCTCGTACGCTTCTCGTGACTCCCACGTATCCATGGTCACATAAACGCGCGCCGCACCGACATCCCGCAACAACCGGGTCCCAAGATACCCCGCATCGCGCCGGAACAACTCCGCCCACTGTCCATCCGGGCCGTATGTACGCTCAAACAATTCTTCGCTTCCCGACTTGACTTCGAATTCCCATAGAGTTACAAACAATGTTGTCCCATCTCCTGCTCTTGGATGCTGGCAGTTCCTTCTGAACCAGAAATTTTAGGGAAGTTTCTCTTGCCGCCCCGAGAGTAGCAATCCGATTGGATACAAACCAGAGTGCAGTGCTTAAGCTGCCCGTTTCCATTTCTATGAAGTGCAGGTTTGCTGCAACGCGGACTCTTTTGGTTCGCATTGCCGCAAGGCCAGTGCACGGAGGTATCTGTGGATCGTAAGTACAGCCATCGCGGCTATCGCGATAGCGACAAAGAAAAGAAGTCCCGCCCCGAACGCAAGCCGCCGCAAGGCGGTCCTCGCGGACAAAACGATCATCTCGGACCGCGCACTCCTCGCATGGTCGGCACGGTAACCCGCGCGCGCTGCGCCAATTGTGGAGCTGTCCTCGCCCCCGGCTTCGACGCCGGCAGCACCTGCCCCAAGTGCAACGCCGAACTGCATTGCTGCAAACAATGCCGCTTCTTCGATTCCGGTGCGCAGTTTGAATGTACGCAGCCTATTTCCGAACGCATCACTCCCAAAGACGGCAAGAACAATTGCAAGTTCTACGAATTCCGCACCACCATCGAGAAGGACACCGCTCCCACGTCTTATCAACAGCCTGCGCAAATCGCCGCCGCTCTTCCAGAGCCTATTCCTGGCCGTCCGCCCGATGCGCGCCAGGCCTTCGAAAACCTGTTCAAGAAGTAAGTCGGCAGTCTCATCTCGGTCCTTCCTATCTGAACATCGCCGAATTTCCGTCCATATTTTTTTGTTTTTGATGTATCCTTCGCTCGGTTGCCACGCTCGAATAAAAATCATTTGCGGCGTACCCCTGTCCTGCCCTGACAAGTACGCCTGGTCATCAACACCCACTACCGGAGGCTTTTCATGACTTCCTTCACACTGAATGGAAAATCGGTTTCCGTGGATGACGATCCGTCCACGCCACTTTTGTGGGTGATTCGCGATTCTCTCGGCCTCACCGGCACAAAATTCGGCTGTGGCATGGCGCTTTGCGGAGCCTGCACTGTGCACCTTGACGGCATCGCCATTCGTTCTTGTGTGGCGCCACTCTCGAGAGTTGCAGGCAAGCACGTCACTACGATCGAAGGCCTGTCCACCGACAACTCGCATCCTGTGCAACGCGCCTGGATCGAAATCGACGTCCCGCAATGCGGCTACTGTCAGTCCGGCCAAATCATGAGCGCCGTTGTCTTGCTGAAAGACAAACCGAAACCTACCGACCAAGATATCGATGAAGCCATGTCCGGCAATATCTGCCGCTGCGGAACCTACCAACGAGTCCGCCGTGCCATTCATCGTGCGGCCGAAATTTCCGCGGGGGCAGGGCATTCGCACGAAAAGGCGGCATCATGACTTCCGCACTGCTGGGGAAAAAGGAAAATGTCGGCCGACGCGAATTTCTGAAAACGTCCGCTGCAGCTGCTGGATGTCTGTGCATCGCCGCCTACGTGCCGGAACTCGGGGCGGGCGCTCGCGAGCTTGCCGCCGCGCCTCCAGCAACGTTCGCCCCGAACGCGTTCCTGCGCATCGCACCAGACGAGACCGTCACCGTAATCGTCAATCACTCGGAAATGGGGCAAGGCGTTTACACCAGTTTGCCGATGCTCTTGAACGAAGAACTCGAAGCCGACTGGTCGAAAATAAAAGTCGAAGCCGCGCCGGTAGATCCAAGCTACAACCACACCATCTACGGCGTGCAAATGACCGGCGGCAGCAGCACCACGCCCTCGGAATGGGAACGCTTCCGCAAAATGGGCGCGATGGCGCGCATCATGCTCGTTGAAGCCGCGGCTAGCAAATGGAATGTTCCTCCCGCAAGCTGCAAGGTCGCAAAGGGATTTGTCGTTCACGCCGAATCCGCAAGGAAAGCTAGCTACGGTTCGCTGGCGGAAGCGGCGTCGCAGCTCAAGCCGCCCGGCAATGTTCCGCTGAAGGATCCCGCAGAATTCACGCTGGTCGGCAAACCAACCCGGCGTCTCGACACCCCTTCTAAAATCAACGGTACCGCGCAATTCGGCCTCGACGTAAAAATTCCTGGCATGCTCTTCGCGGTGGTCGCACGTCCGCCAGTATTCGGCGGCAAAGTTTCCAGCATCGATTCCGCAGACACCATGAAAATCGCCGGCGTTCGTGCTGTCGAACAGATTCCTTCCGGCGTGGCTGTCATCGCCGAGCGCTACTGGGCGGCTAAAGTCGGCCGCGATAAACTAAAGCTCACTTGGGACGACGGAGAAAATGCCGGTCTTTCGACATCGAAAATGACCGAGGAATTTTCCAGGACTTCCTCCCGTCCGGGCAACATCGCCAGAAAAAATGGCGATCCGCAGGGCGCTCTTTCCACCGCCGCAAAAACAATCTCCGCTGAATATGATGTTCCTTATTTAGCGCACGCGATGATGGAGCCGCTCAACTGTGTCGTGGACCTCCGCGCCGATAGCTGCGAACTCTGGACCGGCACGCAATTCGAAACCGTTGACCGCGCCGCCGCTGCGAGAGTTGCCGGACTGCCGCCAGAAAAAGTAAAAGTGAACACGACTCTTCTCGGTGGTGGATTCGGCCGTCGCGCCAATCCCGCTTCGGACTTCATCGTCGAAGCCGTACAGGTTGCCAAAGTTGCGCAGGCTCCGGTAAAAGTCGTCTGGACGCGCGAAGACGATCTCGCGGGCGGCTGGTATCGCCCCAAGTGGCACGACCGCTTCGCGGCAGGCCTCGACGCCGAAGGCAATCCTGTCGCCTGGACCCACACCATCGTCGGCCAGTCCATCGCGGCGGGAACCCCGTTCGAACCGTTGATGGTTAAGAATGGCGTCGACAGCACTTCCGTAGAAGGCGCCGCCGATATTCTCTATGGCATTCCCAATCTTCAAGTTGATCTGCACACGCCGAAAATCGGCGTTCCCGTACAGTGGTGGCGTTCAGTCGGCCACTCGCATACCGGCTTCTCCGTCGAAGCTTTTTTCGACGAGGTAGCTCATGCCGGCAAGAAAGATCCTTACGAACTGCGCCGCAAATTGCTGGCTAAAGAGCCACGCATGCTCGGTGTCCTCAATCTGGCAGCGGAAAAAGCCAACTGGGGCAAACCTCTGCCCAAAGGAGTCGCCCGCGGCATCGCCACTCACTTTTCCTTCGAAACGTACGTCGCACAGGTCATCGAAGCGTCGGTGGAAAAAAATGGCAACGTCAAAGTTCATCGCGTGGTCTGTGCCGTAGACTGTGGGCGCGTCATCAATCCCGACATCGTCAAAGCGCAAATGGAAGGCGGCATCGTCTTTGGTCTCACGGCGGCGCTGAAAACCGAAATCACGCTCGAAAACGGCAGAGTGCAACAGAAAAATTTCCACGATTACCAGATGCTGCGTATGTTCGAATCCCCGGTGATCGAGGTACATATTGTTCCGAGCGACGTCAGCCCGACCGGCGTCGGCGAGCCCAGCGTTCCGCCGGTAGCGCCGGCTCTCAGCAACGCTATCTTTGCGGCCACCGGCAAGCGCATCCGCAGCTTGCCGATTCGAACCAGCGATCTGGCACAATCGGACGAGGTAAAGTCATGAAGCTGCAGAAAGCCCGCAGAAATCTTGCGCTGATCCGGGTGGTGGCACTCGCCATTCTTGTAATGGTCCTGGTCGTAATCGCGATCGCGAATATGCACGCCGCGCCCGCTCATGCAAAGCCCGATGCCGCCGCTTCCGCCAAGGCATTTCTCGAAGTCCACAAAGTTCTCACTTCGCCGCGCTGCCAGAATTGCCATCCGGCTGGCGACGCTCCGCTCCAGGGCGACGACAGCCACGTCCACTTGCAAAACGTAAAACGCGGCAACGATGGCCACGGCATCACCGCCATGCGGTGCGAAACCTGCCATCAGACCGCTAACCTGGCCGGCGACCACATGCCTCCCGGAAATCCCAAATGGGGTCTGCCTTCCCCTCAACACAAGATGGTTTTTGTAGGACGGACACCAGCCGAACTCTGCCGCCAGCTTAAGGACCCCAAGCAGACCGGCGGCCGCTCTTTGCAGCAACTCCTCGAACACGTTGCCGACGATGAACTCGTGGCCTGGGGCTGGAATCCCGGCGATGGCCGCGCTCTCCCTCCGCTCAGCCGTCAGGATACCGTGGCCCAGATGAAAATCTGGATTGACGGCGGCGCCGCCTGTCCCCAGTAACGCTCACGGCACAGTCGTTCCATTAGCTACAGTTAATCCTAAATTCGTTCGCTCTGTGCTACGCTCAACCCACACAAACTGCGGCGCTTCCGCTTGCCCGGCCGGGCTAAGCGCTGTTTGTTCTTCAAATTCAACAGGAGCAAGCTCATGAGACTCAATGCGTTTCTTCGCTTTCTCGGAGTGGCTTTTGTTTTTCTCGTAATCCCCGCATTCTCCGCGGCGCAACAAAGCGTCACCTGCGAAGCCAACAACGAAAATCGCAAGTACTGCGGCAGCTACGATCCGGACCAGATCCGTATGGACCGCCAGATCAGTGGTTCGCCTTGTGTTGAGGGCCGAACCTGGGGTGTTGATCGTCAGGGCTTGTGGGTTCAACAGGGGTGTCGCGCGGTATTCTTCATTCGTGCGCGCGGAGGAAATGATCGTGATGAGGGAGATCGTCACGGCTGGTGGGATCCCGAAGCCGGCGCCACTTGGCCACCCCGCGGCGATTGGCACGGCGGCCGCTGGGAACGTGGCGGTGCTTGTTTCTACAAAGATCCTGGCTTTGGTGGCGGTTTCTTCTGTCTGCGCCGCGGTGAACGGCGCGAATCCTTGGGTGACTACGGAGACAAAGTCTCGTCCATTCGGGTTTTCGGTGGTGCCCACGTTGCGGTTTACGACGACCGTGATTTTCGTGGAGCGAGCGCCAATTCGAATCACGATCGACCCGACCTGCGCGACTGGAGAGTCAGGCAAAAGCCGGATCACTCTTGGAATGACCGGATATCTTCCGTTCGAGTTGACTGAGCGACTCAAAACCCCTGCTCGCCGCAGTCGCGGCTGACTGGGGTTTTTCCCTATGTTATTCGCCCTTCGACCAGCGTATGATTCGTCCGCTTGCAAATCGTAGGAATGGAGATTTTATGACCGCATCCGCCGAAGAAGATGTGCTCGTCACTGTCAGTGAAACTCTCGGCTCCGCCGCAGGCAAAGTCGTCGCGGGAGCCAGGCGCACCGCCAGCTCGCTCGACGAAGAAAAAAAGCAACTCGTCCGCGTCGCAACCAAAGTGCGTTCTAAGGCTCGCCGTGCCATTAAGAAAACCCAGAGCAAAGCAAAGAAAGTCACCAAATCCGCAAAAAGGGCCGCTGCCTCCGCTAAGCGCTCAGTCAAGCGCGTTGCACGCAAGCTGAAGCGTCGCTAATTTCGCCTGTTGTAGCGGCCGCTTTCTGTGGCGGGCAATTTGGACCTAGTGTTTGGGTTTTTCCCAGCAGTGCCAATGCCGCACCGTCACGGTTTTCCGATCGCGGGTCCGGAGCTGTTTTCCGTCTTGGTCGCGACAGCTCCGGAATCGTTCCACATCGCATGACCGTTCTGCCTGCTTAAATAAACCAAAAACGGCGCCACCTCGAACGGCATCTTTTCGTACTCGGCAACTGCCTCTTCCGGTTGCGCCTTCAACATAACCAGAGAATCGTCCCACGGCTGAACTTTGATCCGGGCACCCAACGGCAACGCCACAATCGCGTTGGTTGCTTTCGCCGATCCTTGTGTGTTGGTTTCCGCAATACTTGCCCAATGTTTCGGAACGCGATCTCCCAGATGCGGGCTGATCAGGTTCGGCACTTCTTTTTCTCTCTTCTGCAGCGCCTCGAAAAACGCCTGCGCGGTTCCGGATTTATCCTGATACGGCGATTTCTTCAGCAGCTCCAGGCCCTTCTGGCTTGCCGCTTCCTCTTCCGCGGCGCTGCGCGCAAAACCGAAATGGTGAAAAGTATCCTTCTCGTCGAAGCGCACGCGATTGAAAAACGCAAACTCCGTGTCCATGCGATGCCCCAGCATCACGTGACCAAGCTCGTGTGCCAGCACTGCCGCCAGGCTCGCTTCGTCCGGCAACACATCGATCAGTCCCCGGCTCAACACGATGGTATGGCCTATCGTGAATGACTCCAGAGTTGACGTCATCAGCACCCGGCAGCGAACTTCTGGCTGGACGTCCAGATCATTTGTCACTTCCAGATTGTTCGCCACCGTCTCGAGCACTTTGTCCACGTCGCCGTACGGCGACATCAGCCCCATGCGCTGTATCTTCACCACAACGTTGTCTTCCGCCAGCCGTCCCCACGCACGCTTGGCTTGCAGTGGTGAATACCCATTGCTGGCCTCGGTCTGGTCTTTGACCTTCGGCCCTTCAATTTCGACGCTGCTCAGCGTCTGCTCCTCCTGTTCCCGATTCAAATCGTAGCCCCACAGTCTCGTCTGCGATTTGAACGGCCGAAAGGGCGAATGCCCCGCGACGCCATATTCCACGTTGCCTTCTTCGCTGTAGATATATGCCGGCAGCCATTCGTTTTTTGCAGAGTTTTCCCGCCAGCTATCGAAATTAAAATAGAAACTGCTACGCGAAGACCCGCTATACGACCCGTTGAACCGCACAATGTGAAAATCCTGATCCTCGACCCAGATACGCCCCGAAAACCGGCCTTTTCCCGCGTTCGGAAGCGGATCGACGTCGAAAATCAGGCAGCGTACTTCGCCCAGGAATTCTCGTCCCGCATAGGCGAATTTATAGTGCTGCTGATCGAATCCTTCTTCATCCAGATAAATCATCTGCAAAAAACCGCGTGGCACAAACTCCGCGGAAAAAATACTTCCAAGGCTTGCCAATAATTTCGACTTGACGTTGCTGGCGTTGCTTCCGTTTCGCCCGTTGCCCTTAACCAGCGGCTGCAATTGCACGCCCTTGTCCAGTTCCGCCCGGCCCAGAAAATACTTGTCTCCGTCAGGAACGGAACCCAAATCCTTGTCTGGCCGCACCGTTTGGATGTACGTCTCCACCAACGGTGAGTATTTGCGGATGACGCTCATCTCCGAGTGTTCCTGTTCCACGACTTTACTTACCACTTGCGCTATGGTCGCCGGTTCGTGTGTCGCGACCGCCGCCTCTTGCGCCGCGGCGGCAAACGGCATCGCCCCGATTGCCAAAATCGCCGGCAAAGTCTTATGCATGCTCATGAATTCTCCAAACATTGCCCGAGAATGAGGATGTTTCGACGCTGGCAGCCTACTCCGCGGGAAAGACCTTGCAAGCTGTCCGGTCGAGCAGTTTAAGGACAGCCGTTCCGATACTTGAGAAGCCACTGTTCTCTGTGCTTGGAACTCCGTTCGCCGCCGCATTTTGTTCGCTTCACATGGACCTTAGGTGGATCTTGTAGGGACATGTCCTAGGCCTGCGAGTAATGCGCGAGTCCGGTCTCGCAGGAACCTGCCGGACTGCCGTCATCGTTGCGATACGCAGCAGACGCCCGCTTCCAGGCGTCTTCGGTATGATTGACTCCTGGCCGCCAAGCGGCCCCCACATAATCGACGTTCACGCCTTCTTTTTCTTACGTGCTCGCCGCTCGTACCGCAACGCGATCAATCCCTGTGAAAAGGTCTTATTCTCCGTCAACTTCAATTTCCGTTGCGGAAATCCGCTCGGAAACGCCGGGATCCCTTCCCCAATCAATACCGGCACCACGCCCAGGTACAGCTCATCCACCAAGTCGTCCTGCAAGAAGGCCCGCGTCAACTCTCCACCGCCCATCAGCCAGATATCCTTGCCCTTCTTTTTCTTCAATACCTCGATAAATGATTTCGGCGGCTCCTTCACGACGGTGAAGTCCTCGTGCGCTATGCTGCCGAGCGTCTTGGAAAAAACGTAGCACTTCATTCCGTAGTTGCTTAACTTCCCGCCGCCCAACTTCAGCCCCATTTCGTAAGACTTCCGTCCCATCACCGCCGCATCAATCCGCTTAAAAAATCCCGCCATCGAATAATCCTTTGGCATAAACAGAAAATCCACCGACCCATCCGGCCGCGCAATATACCCATCCAGGCTGATCCCCACCCCAAGCACCACTTTTCTCATCACGCACTCCTTTGCCAACAGTCACTGCATTTCTGCGGCGCAGCGCTTCCCGCGCACCGCTCCCAATACCCGCGTAACAAACTCGTGCTCCGGATCCTTCGTCCCCAAAATGTCCCATGCCGTAAAAGTTACGATCAGCCCCTCTTCCGGAAACACCATCAAGTTCTGTCCGCCGAATCCTCGTGCCATCCAGATAAATTGCTGCGAATCTTTTCTCGGCAGCAACCACCATTTGAATCCGTAGTCGTAATCCTCTTCAGCTTGAATAAACGGCGTCACCGATTCCGTCACCCACTCCTTCGACACCATCTGCTTTCCATCCCACGCGCCACCATGCAAGTACAAATATCCGATCTTCGCCAAATCCTCTCCGCGCAGATACAGCCCGCCCTCCGTATCCACGACTCCCATTGGCGTCTTCTTCCAGAAGTGTTCGATCTTCAGAGGCTGAAATAAATATTTCTCGCCATACGAATCAATGTCCTGGCCCGTCTCCTTCAAGAAAATATGTGCCAACAATTCCGAAACGCCGCTGCTGTAATCGAAAACTTTTCCCGGCTCCGCCGCCATCGGCTTATCAATCACATACTGCACCCAGTCATCCGTCGCTTCCATCAAGCTCGAATCGCTTCGCGGATCGTCGTACGGCACATCCTCTGTCCATGCCAGCCCCGCGGTCATCGTCATTACATGCCGCAAGGTCATGCGCCGCTTCCGCTCATCCACATTCTTCACTTTCGATTCGTCGAAATATTTCAACACCGGCGTATCCAACCCTGCCTTGAAATCTCCCCGCAGCATCGCAATCCCAATAATCACCGAGCTCACTGTCTTGCTTACCGACTGCATGCTGTGCAGTTCCGTTCCGTGATAATACGGGTGCCACGCCGGATCAAAATAGTTGTAAGGTCCGGTGAGCCGCGCATTTAGCGGCCCACGCGTTGTCGCTTCTTTTCGATAAATCTGCGCGTAATCATGCGTATACTTCCGCGCAAACACTTCCTTCCCGCAGCGGAACACGGCGAAGCTATCCACCAGCGGATATTTTCCGCTCTTCAAATCCGCATCCAGCGCGGCCAGCGTTCCTTGGTCCAGTGCAACTTTCTCCGGTGTACTCTGCGCCCACTCGCGCGCAGGCCAATCCGTTTTTGTCCCCCTCGCCCGTTCCTGAGCGGAACCGCACAGCGCTAAGCCAATCGCAAGCGCCGCTGCCATCGCCGCTCCAACCGAAAATGCCCGCCTCAAGGCTTCAGTCCTTGATTCCACATCTCCCGCGTAATTCGCCAATTCCCATCCGCTTCGCGATGCAGTACCAGCAGCAGCTTCCCGTAACTGTCAATCACTCGCCTCCCCGGCGGCGGTTGTACCACTTGATGTTCCTCCGCCCACTCCGAAGCCCAATTTCCGCTCACCTCGACCCCCTGAAAATCCACGTCTATCTTCTGCATGTGATACCCTGGCATCTTTCCCGTCACGTCTTCCATGAATTTCCCAATCGCATCCTTCCCGATGATTGGATCGGTGGCCGGCAGCAGGCTGATCCCATCCTCCGCCCACATGCTCATCACCGCCGCATTGTCCATCCTCAGATGCGCTGCAATATATTTTTTGTTGAACGCGTCAATCTCCCGGCGTCCTGCATCGTTTCCACTAGTCGCTTGTTCCGGCCGTGCTTTACTCCCAGCGGAGAGCAATCCGTCTCCGCTCAGTCCCGCGACCAAGCAAATCGCCAAAACCGCCACAGCGGCTCCAGCCCCCTGACGCCCATCCCTCATCGTCTTTCCTCCTGTTCGCTCATTACCTCATCCTCATCGCATCGCCGCAAACGATTTTGACAATGCCTCTTATACGCACCTTTGCTTCGGGCCGTGACCGAATCAGCTTGCGTCCATCCATTACACAAATGGAACACTCATAATTGCAATCGGTTTCGCGCCTAAGTCGACTATTACCGGCCACAGCCCGTTGCTTGCACCGGCTGGTTACCGGGCACAGCCGCAGCCTCCCGTATTCCTCTCGATCCGCTTCTCGCTCAGCCGCGGTACAGCCCTCAACTTGCGCTATAATCCCGTCCCAATGAACTCCGCAACCGATCTAAAGGAATTCTTGGACGCGGCGCGCAACCAGGGCGCTTCCGACGAAACCCTCGTAGCACTGCTGCGCGGCCGCGAATGGCCCGAAGAAGACGTCTACCGCCTGCTCGCTGATCATTTTGAAAATCGCACCGGCATCCAAGTCCCCAGCTACAAACGCTCCAGCTCCGCCAAGGATGCTTTTCTCTATCTATTCTGCTTTTCAACGTTGGCAACTTGGACTCTCGGTCTCGGCTCGATCCTCTTCACTCTCATCGAACGCTGGTTCCCCGATCCCCTCGTCCCCACGTACTACTACCGCGGAGCCTACTACCAGATGGCCGACGCGCTCGCCTGCGTAATCATCGCTTTTCCCGTCTATCTTTGGGTAACGCGTTCGATCCTCCGCGAATTGCGGCTTCATCCGGAGAAACTCGAGTCCTCTGTCAGAAAGTGGCTCACCTACATCGCTCTCCTCATCGCTGCAGGCATAGTGGTTTGCGACCTCATCACCTTTCTGACCTATTTCCTCCGCGGCGAATTGACCGCTAGATTCGTCGCCAAAGTCGCCGCCGTTCTTCTCATTGCCGGCGGCGTATTCTGGTATTACTTCGGTTCACTCCGCAAAGCAGATTCCATCCCGTTGCCCGCGTCAACTTCCCCGTCTCTGAGCGTCAAAACATGAGCAGAGACGCCCGCGTCGCCATCGTCGCCGCCATCGCCATTGTCGTCGCAATCGTGTTGGGCTTTCGCGTGCTAGGTGGTCCGGGAACCCAGCGCCTCGTTCGCTCCGACGAACGCAAGTTGCGCGCCCTCGCCGAACTCGCTCAGAAAATTCAGCAAAAGTGGAGAACCTCGAACTCCGAACTCCCGCCAACTCTCGACAGTTTCCCCGAAAAAGAAAAGCAGGATCCCCTCACCCACAAACCATTCGTTTATCACCTGAAATCAACCAGCGCCTACGAACTCTGCGCCACCTTCGCCACCGATAACCGCCATCAAGAGCCCGGCGAAGCCGAAGATGCCTGGCGTCACCCCAAAGGCGACTTCTGCTTCCCACTCGACGCAACACAGTCGGTCCCCAACGGTCCTTACTACTACTGATCCGCGCAATTACTGCGCTTCACCGATTTACCACCGGTTCGTACACCACCATTCGTGCCACCGCTTTCCCGTCCGCTTCTTGCTCCGGCGCATACACTCTGTGCGTCTCCGAATCGACCGCTAAACTATGCACCTTCTTTTGCACGGGAAAATCCTCTATCTTCCGATAATGATCCGGATCGTCCATCTTAAACACCGATATCGCTCCGCTCGAACACGCGACGTAGATTCGCTTCAGCCCCGAATCAAATTTGATCACGTCCGGCCCGCTTGCCATCGGCAAGAACGCGATCGGCTGATTCGATTGCAGGTTGAATACGGTCATCATCTCGTTGTCCTCGCACGAAAGGAACGCGCGGCGATGTTCTGGATCCACTGTCATCCCATGGTTCCCTCGGCATTGTCCTACGGGATATCGCCCTACCACTTCGTCCGTCGCCGGATCGATTACCGCAAATATATTCTGGTCCTGTAAATTCACGTAAATTTTCTTCGCCACGGGATCGTATTGCGGCATTCCCGTTTCGCTGTCGAAGTGCAGTGTCTTCACAATCGTATCCGTCCGCACATCCACAATCGCTTCCGCTTTCCCTCGTTCATCTGAAACATAAAGCTTGTGAAACGGCGCGGCATACGCACTGCCATCCGGCTTCGCCGCTGTCGGTATTTTCTTGATTACTTTCATTTGCCGAAGGTCCACCACCCCAATCGTGTTGTCATAGGCGTTCGACGTGTACGCCTTCTTCAATTCCGGTACGTATTCGACTCCCTCCGCCCCCGGCGTATCCACTACGGTCGCTACGACTTTGTTGGTTTGCAAGTCAATCACATACATTTGCCCGGCCGCAAGGTGCGCCGAAAGCAAATAGTGGTCGTCAGGCGTGATCGTCAGATAGTCGAACCGTTTTCCAGGAGGCCCGGGCAGATCGAATTCCGTCACCTTCTTCAACGTAGTTGTGCCCGGCTTTGCCGAACGCCCCAGCGCCTCCGCCAGAACGATCAGCAAGAAAAAAGTCAAATTTCTGCGTCCCATTTAACCCTCGCATCCTTAACTTGTAGCTCGCGCAAAACAACATTCGCCCCGTTCGAACCAACCCGTCCAATCCCAAAAATCGCCGTTCAGCCCTCACTTTTCCCCAATTTACTGCTTATTGCTTTGATAACCAGTACGCCTCTTTCCCTCGCGGGCGCAGGCTGTACTTGCAGCCTGCAAAGATAGAGGAGCGGGCCGTACTTGCAGCCCGGGTAAAAACAGCCTCTTTCTTTTCAGTCGCCACTGCTCATCTCTTTGCACGCTTTTTCACTCTTACAGAAACAAGTTCTACTCGCAAACACTTGCGAAAAACACACCAGGGTGCCCCCTGCCTCGCCACCAAATAGGAACTATACTTGCCGGACGCCAAGAACGCCCTGCTCAAAACAGGCGTGGCTCCTTCACCGGCTCACTCGCAATCTTTTCCAGTTCCGGATATTTCCCCCGCAGCGGCTCCGGCATTCTCACCTTGGACTGTTTCAACATGCTGATCAACTGCAGCGCGTTCACCACGCCTTTGCCCTGGTAATGATTATTCGTGATCACATAAACGTCGCGCGCCGCCTTCGCCACTTTTTCCACCCGCGCCGCCCACGGCCGCAGCTCTTCTTCCGAGTACAAATAGTTGTAGCGCTCGAAACTCGCAATCGTTTCGTCATCGCTGAACCAGGTGTCATAGCGACGTCCGTGCAGCCGCACATATCCGACCGGACCCGTCGCGCGCGCCGACGGCTCCAGCGATTTTCCGATCACCGGCTGATCAATGTTGCAAAATCCCACGCCGCGCTCGCGCAACAATTCAAAAACTTCCGGCACATTCCAGGTAGCGTGCCGCACTTCCACCACCAGCGGATAATCCGCAAATCGTCTCAACACCCCATCCAGATACGCGAAAGTTTCCGCGGTCCGGCGAAACGAAAAAGGGAACTGCAACAACGCCGCGCCCAATTTTCCCGCGTCGCGCAAAACATCGAATCCCGCGCGCACCAGTTTTTCATCTTCCGCACTCGGATTCGGCGCACTCGGATTCGGTTCATGCGTAAACCGCTGCCACATCTTCGCGGTAAACATAAAATTTGCGTTCGCCGCCACGCGCTCAATCCACCCCGCGGCATGATCCGCGCGAATCGGATTATAAAAACTGGTATTGATTTCAATCGTGTCGAAAAATTCCGCCAAATAAGTAGCTTCGTGAAATCCCCTGGGCTTCTTTGCCGGATACGCGTACCCCGCCCAATCGGGATACGACCAACCCGCCGGCCCCACCCGAATCAGACCCGGTTTTTTTGCCGCTCGGCTCATGCAACGCAGCCTATGCGCCCACGCACAATTCTGTCAACGAACAGGATTCGTAGTGGCATTTGTAGTGGCTGCCTTCTGAGGCGGGCTCTTCTCGTTGATCTTGATTTTCCCTCCCAAGGTCTTTCCTGTCTTCGTAGTGGCCGGTCTTCAGACCGGTGCACGTTTCTTGTTTTTCTCCACGTTGGCAAATCAACATTGCAAACACACCATCCCACTGACGCCCGGTCAACAAAAAATTCGAAACGCCCTACTCATATTCGGAATTGCTTCCAACGTCCCCGCTTGCTA
>Ga0210406_10002565_pt1 | contig 20607 bp, 22 predicted proteins | sample IncBWC30MmetaG_FD_155454 | JGI IMG/M metagenome (GOLD analysis project Ga0210406, IMG submission 155454) | Forest soil microbial communities from Barre Woods Harvard Forest LTER site, Petersham, Massachusetts, United States - Inc-BW-C-30-M | ecosystem: Environmental > Terrestrial > Soil >... | reverse complement strand
GATTGGTGGCCTTGTCGAGCCCGCGCGTTTTGATCACCTCGATTTCCCAAGAGGCCGTTCCGGTTTTCTGGACGGCGATGCGCAAGGGGTCGGCGGCTTCGGCGCGACACGCCAGGTAGGCGCTCGCGGCGACAGCGAGGGCGGCGAGGAGCATGCGTTTGATCACAAGCGTTCCCGTTCCCGGGGCTCTCCCGCGCATCAGCCGCCCCGGCGCATCAGCATGCCGCGCGCTGGATCGTAGGCGATGACTGCGCCGCCGAGGAAGGCCACTGTGCATCCCGCCACAACCGCGAGCGCCAGCCAATTGACCTGTTGGTAGAAGGCGAAGCGGATCAGTTCGACAGAATGGGTGAAAGGGTTCAGCCGGCAGACGGTCGCCAGCCACGGGCTTCCCTCCTGCACACGCCACAGCGGATAGAGGGCGGAGGACGCGAAAAACATCGGGAAAATGACGAAGTTCATCACCCCCGCGAAATTCTCCAGTTGTTTGATGAGCGACGACAACAGCATGCCGAGAGCGCCCAGCATCAAGCCGGACAACGCTAGCGCAGGCAGCACGGTCAAATAGCCCCACCAGGTCGGCGGCTCGATCTCCCAGAAATAAGCGATGATAAGAAACGCATAGACTTGCAAAATCGAAACAGCGACGCCCGCGATCAGCTTCGACGTCAGGAGAAACCAGCGCGGCGCGGGACTCACCAGCAGCATGCGCATGCTGCCCACTTCTCGGTCGTAGACCATCGACAGGGAGGATTGCATGCCGTTGAAGAGCTGTATCATCGCGATCAGCCCCGGGGCGATATAGACCTCGTAGAGAACATAGGTGTCGTAGGGCGGCATGATCGACACGCCCAGCGTCTGTCGAAATCCGGCTGCGAAAATGAACAACCAGACCAACGGGCGCACCAGCGCGGAAATGAAGCGCTCGCGCTGGTGAAGAAAACGCAGGCTTTCTCGCCATACGATGCCGTAAAGGCAGATCAGACGTTGCGTCCAGCCGAACGGTCGGTCACCCTCAAGGACGGCGTCGCTCACCATTCGCCTCCTTCCCTGCCGTCGCCGGTCAAGGACGTGAATGCCTCGCCGATCGAGCGCGCGGCCGCGGCGCCGATAACGGAACGAGAGGAGCCGTCAGCCAACACGCGCCCCTTGTGCAGCACGATCACGTGATCGTCATCGCGAATCTCGTCGACAAGATGGGTCGCCCAAAGCACACCTATTCCTTCGTTAGCGACGAGGGTCCGTACGACCGCGAGGATCCCGGCCCGCGCCTGGATGTCGAGCCCCGCCGTCGGCTCATCAAGCAGCAACATGCGCGGCCGGTGCAGGAGCGCCCGTGCAATCTCGACCCGCCGCATCTGACCGCCGGAAAGGAAGCGCACCTTGTCGCTGGCCCGGTCGGCAAGACCCACGCGGGCGAGTTGGATCGCTCCTCGCTCGCGAGTCTCGCGGGCGCCGATGCCGTGCAAGGCGCCATGGTAAGCGAGGTTCTGCGCGACGCTAAGGTCGGGATCGAGCGTGCGCTGCTGAAAAACGACCCCGAGCTGCGCGAGAGCCGCGCCGCTGTTGCGCGCGACGTCGCGACCGAAAATGCGCACAGCTCCCGACCGGCTGACATAAAGGTGCGTAATCACCGAGAAAAGCGTGCTCTTGCCGGCGCCGTTCAACCCCAAGAGCACGGTGAAACTCGCTGGCGCGACGTCGAAGCTTACGTCATTCAGAGCGATCCGGGCGCCATAGGCGTGCGACACCTTCTCGACCGAGAGGGCGTTGACGACCGCCTCCGGCATGACGTCGGCAACGACAGTCATTGCTTCGAGATCGCGACGCCCCAAGGAAACGAACCGACGGGAATCGATTTGATCACCTTCAGCGCGGCCACGTCGATGACAGAAACGTCGTTCGAGACGCCGTTGGTCGTCAGGAGATACTTGCCGTCCGCCGTCAGCTCCAGTTGCCAGACGCGCTGACCGACGAGCAAATACTTGAGGACCTGCTTGGTCGCCGCGTCGATGACCGCGACGCGATTGGCCGGACCTGTCGCGACGAAGGCCTGCTTGCCGTCAGCGCTAAAGCGGATGCCGACCGGCTGGATCTGCTCCTTCGCAAGTCCCGGCACGTCGAACGTGATCTTCTGCTTAACGATGTGCTTGATCGGATCGATGACGCTGACGGTTCCTCCAACCTCCGACGTCACCCACAGCTCCGAGCCGTCCTTGTTGTACTCGGCGTAGCGCGGTCGTGGGTCGACGAGAATGTTGGCGACCGCCTTCTTGTTTCGCCAATCGATGAGGTGAGCCATGCTCGTCGTTTCGGAGGTGTTGACGACAATCGAGCCATCGGGACTGACAGCAACGCCCTCAGGCTCGACACCAACCGGATACTCGCTGACGACCTTACGCGTCGCGGTGTCGATGGCGGTCAATAGGGCGTCGTTTTCGTTGGCGACGAAGACGAGCTTCCCATCAGGGCTCACACGCAATTGCTCGGGGTCGGGCCCCGACGGCATTTCACCGACCTCCTTCAGGGTCTTTGTGTCGATGACCGCAATCGTATCGTCGTCGCCGAGACAAACGAACATCAGCGCATCGTCTTTGCTCAGTGCGATTCCTCGTGGCCTTTGTCCAACCTTGACCGTGTGCGTGACCTCGAGCTTGTCAAGGTCGATGACCGATATCGAATTGCCCTTCTCGTTGGTGACATAGGCTGTCATCGCTAGGGCCGAACCCGAGAGCACCCAAAGGCCGGCCAGAAGAGCCAAAGAGACGCCGCGGCGCGCCATATGTTTCACTGAAGTTTGCATTTGCTCTCCGGCCTGTCGAAGCCGAGGGTGTCGAGTTCGGACGTCTGATGCAGGAAGCCTTCCTGAGGCGAAACGGAGACGGTCGCTCGCCCGTCGGTGAGCAGGATTGGCTGACGAAGCTGCTGGTTCCACGAGCGCACGGTGAGTCCTTGGCCCTTGAACGCGCCGAGCGCGAAGCCCGGCGACAGCAGGTCGTCGCGTATCGCCTTGGGGTCCGCGGATTTGGTGTGCGCCACGGCGTCACCGATCAAGCGCATGGCCTCCCAGGCCTGGTTGTCGCGCGCGGTCATGCCGCGCTTGGACGCGCGCTGAAAGCGGTTCTGCAACTGAACGGCGCCCCAGAATTCGTGCGAAGGGTCCCAGCTCACGGGCCGCAACCCCGCGGAGCCGACGACCGGCCGGGCATCCCAGGTGCGATAGGGCAGAAAGCCGGCGAAGACCTCGCTCTCGTCGGCCGCGACGAGCACGTCGTAATCGGGTGCGTTTTGCGTGAAGACTGGCATCTGCCGCTGAACCTGAACGCTGCCGGAGTCCGAACGCCGGCCTCCGCCCGTGTCCTGGTATACGCGCTCCTCGACGATTTTTGCGCCGAATTTCTTCGCCGACCGCCGATAAGCCTCAGCGAGCAGCTTATCCTCCGAATGCGATCCGACCACCAGGAGCCAGCGCCTCCACTGCTTCCAAATCAGATATTGCGCGAGCCCATCGGTTAGCATCGATCGAGTCGGGCTGACGTGGATCACATTGGGGCGGCAGTCCTCCTCACGCAGACGATCGTCCGGGGCGCCCGCGTTGAACACCAGCGCGCCAGGGGCGCGCGTGGCGTCGGCGACCGCGAGAACCTCGGCAGCAGGAAGGTCGACGATGAAAAGGCGCACGCCATCGTCGAGCATGCCCTTCAGCGCCGCAACCGCATCCTCGCCGGGCGTGAGCTTGGCGTCGACCACCGAGAAGGATTGGTCGAGAAACCGGCCGGTGGTGTTGTTGTCGTCCATCGCCATGCGCGCGCCGGCGATAAAGTCGTCCGCGGGAGGGATGTCAAGGATCGAGATCGTTTCGCGCGAGTGCGCCTCGCGGATGACGCCGACTTTGACTGTGAGGGGGTCTGCGGCTGCGGACTGGCTGAGCGCCGCGCATAAAGCGAAAGCGACAACCAAAAGGGCGCAGAGCGCCTTCAATTCATGCAAGCCAGAGGAAACGCGGGACGAGCGTTTGAGCGTTGCTTGAGACGTGAACATTCCGCGGGGCGAGTCCTTTTCATCGAAGCGGCTTGCAGAGGCTAACCCTAGCGTCAGCACCGTTTCGAGGCAGGCGATGGGTTAGACACTTCCTCCGGGCGAGAAGCCCCCGCGGCCCCCGGCCTCATCCGTAGGTAATGTTTAGTGAGAATTCGACGGCGCCTGCTGGGGCGACTCGTCGAGGCGTTCATCGCCGGGGAAAGGACCGCCGGGATAGCTAGACTCGACGCTATGGAGATTGGTCTGCCGGCTGGGCGGTTAGCTTGCCTAGCGACCTTCTCTCCAAATTCGCCTTATAGAGGCGAGCAGGTCGGCCGACTTTTACATCTCCGCGGAAAGATAGGCAGTGACTTCCATGCCAGCGCAAACTTCGACAACGACCGGAACATTCCAAGCCATAGATTCAACTCCTTGAGTTTCTCTCCTCGTGGCCCATTCGGGTCCCACGGCGCCAAACGTAGCATCGGGCGCCGGCTGCGTCACGTGCTTTGAACAACCGATCAGGTTGTCGGACGAAGGCCGTGCGGAGTTAGGGAAAAATGCGCTCAAGGAACTCAACTCCCTGAGCTGCGTTCCCACACGGACACCTCTATCCCTCAAACGGCGCAATTGCTAAGTCACGATCTGCGTGACGGCTCGCTTCGCAGAGGGCCGGCTCGGGATACCCAGATCCGGGAGGACAATGTGAAGTTGTTGAGTTTTTCGCTTGCGGGTGCGGCGCTCCTTAGTTCGATGGGCGTGGCGATGGCGCAGGACGCCGTAGCCGGTGAGAAGGTCTTCGCCAAGTGCAAGATCTGCCACCAGATCGGCGAGGGCGCCAAGGACATGGTCGGCCCGGTTCTCAACGGCGTCGTCGGCCGCAAGGCTGGCTCGTATCCCGATTACCACTATTCCGACGCCAATAAAAATTCAGGCATCACTTGGGATGAGGCGACTCTCAAGGAATACCTCAGAGACCCAAAAGCTAAGGTTCCTGGAACCAAAATGGTCTTTCCCGGCCTCAAGTCCGACGACGATATCGCGAATGTGATCGCTTACCTCAAGCAGTTCGGTCCCGACGGCAAGAAGATCTAATTGCAGCGCGGCGCCGGCTTCACATCCCCTGCAAATCGGTCGCAACGATCCGCCGCTCATGCAGCGCAGTCGAGATCAGGGCGCCGAAGGCGCCCGCGGCCTTGAGCGCCGAGAGATCGCTCGCGCCGCGGACGCCTCCCGCGGCATAGATTTCACGCCCGCCCGCGATCGACCGGATCGCGGCGAATCGCGCGAGGTCGGGGCCCGCGCCGCTGCCGACCCGCGCAAGCGTCATGACGATGATTCGGTGCGGCCAAAGAGCGGGTTCGGCCAGCATCTCCTGTGGGCCCTGGAAAGCATCGCCCCGAAAATCGAGTGAAAGCACGATGCGCATCGAGTCCCGGTGCTGCGCAATCAACTTGCTGTCACGTTGAGATTCGCTGCCAATGACTAGCGTTCCCAGGTCAGCCCCGATGAAAGCGTGGAGTGCGGGGGCGTCCGCCACGCCGTTGTCAACCCACATTCGCAATGATGGAAACTCTGCGCGAATGCGGCGCAACGTCTGGGAATTGTCCCCGCTGCCCTGGATCGCGTCGAGATCGGCGACATAAAGTGTCGGAAACGAAAAGACTCCGAGCAGGCCGCGCACGACATCCACGGCGTCGCTGGTTGGCGAAAGCGGCGATTCTAGCAACCGGTAAGACGCCCGATCGCCAATCCGCGCACGGACGACTTGGCCATGCATGAGGTCAATGACCGGGATAGCCTGCAAGTCCGGTTCCCGAGTTGCCAACGCCTAAGACCTGCGCCGCCTTGTCCTTGAGCCAACTCCAGGCTTCAGCCTCCGCTGGTCCTGCTGTCTTGCCGACGATGATTTCGAGGCGCGTCAGTTCCACCTCGACTTCGGCGCGAGGCAGAAGATGTAAGCGGCTCACAAGCACTGCGCCCTCGATCACCGCCGCTTGTGCGCGATTGAAACCTTCGAAGGGAGCATGTGAGGCGCTGTGTGCGACGCGGCACACGAAGCGAGGCCTGAGCTCATGTTCGCGCACCTCGATGACGACGAGTTCGAGATGCGACAAAGTCGCCGCCAGACGTGGCGCGGTAACGAGTGTCGCGGGCGCCAGCGGCCAGTCGCGGCGACCGGTGAGGCATCCGGCGAAGACGCGCACGTCATCGGTCAAATTCGCCACCGCGAATGGCGCCTGACGCAGATTGTCGAGCGTCGTAGAGGGATGAAACGGCGCCAGAATCCATGCCTCTCCTTCGGCGATCAGTCCCAGAGGCGCCAAGTGAGGCTCGCCGAGCGCATTGACCGTGACGACGATGGACTCGCGGATCATCGGCATGAGGTCACTCGCTTGCCGCCCGCGAGCGCAGCGTGTGCCCCGCGTCGCTCAAGCGCGTCCTATCCTCAACGCGCCGATCGGTAGCGCAGCCCCAATCCAGCGGCTCGTCCTGGGCGTAACGTTTGCCAAGCTGAAAAGCGATTTCGGCCTTCGTGAGTTCGGCGCCGAGATAGAAGGCGTGAGCGCCATCCGTTTCGACCCCGAGTTTATCGAACAGCGCAAAGGCCTCCCTGGCGACAAAATGGCCGGCGCGATTGTAGACATGAATTCCGTCCTCAGCCGCCTCTATCCGATAGTTGTCGTCCTTCACTTGGGCCGAAATCTCAGCAATCTCTCGACTCGAGTACGGGAATGGCCTCTGGTCGTGGACCTGCAACAGCGCCCGCCCGTAACCTCTCGGCAAGCTGTGATCCGCCGATGCCGCAAACATCACGCGACGAGCCGCGTCGTGCTCTTGAATCGTGCGGCGCGTGTGCGGGCTGACATGGACGGTGAGCACGTTGGCGATAGCGAGCTCCGAACAGATTCCGAGCAGCAACGCCGTAACGCCGACGGAGTCGGCGTCGGTCAATTCCGTCAAGTTCCCAGTGCCCATCAGCATTTCCGCCTCGGGGAGGCGCGCGCGCACCTCACGGTAGCGCGAGAGCGAGTCGGCGAAGCCGAAGTGGATGGGATCGATAACGGGATCAAGGATCGCGGCGAGGCCCCGCTTCTCCGCGTCTTCAGCGGCGCGATAAAGGGAGGCGAGATCGCCATGCTGGGCCGGAATCAAAACGGGTCGTGCGCCCGTCTCTTCGGCGATGGCGAGATTGCGCTCGGTGAGGCTGAGGAGATAGTCGGCGCCGGCCGTTCCGCCACGACGCAGTTCGTCTGGGTCAGCAGAGTCGACGCTGACGGTCAATCCCCTCGCTCTCAGTTCTCGCACCGCATTTTCGAGATGAGGAAATGGGGTGTCCGGCAGACATCCGAGATCGATGACGTCGGCGCCCTCGACGCGCAAGGCCTCGGCGCGAGCGAGAAGCGCCTCAAGGCTCAGCTGCGACGCATCGACGATCTCGGCGAAGATGCGCAATGCATGGCGCGACAAATCGAGAGCTGCTCCGGCCTTGCCGAGAAACATTGGCAGGTCTTTCAACTCATCGGGGCCGCGCTGGAACGGAACGCCAAATTCCTGAGCCAAGCGCGTGAGGTCAGCGCGGCAACGGCCCGGGACGACGACGCGATCGGCGTTGATTGGGCGCGGCAGCCTGCGCATGAGGATGGGCTCGGTCATCAGCGCCGCAACCTTCACGCCCACGCTCAAGACCGACCAGTCGAACGCCGCCGGCTCCATGCCCTGCAAGACCTTCTCAAGGCGGTTCTGGGCGAGGCGGCCGGTCAAAAACAGAATGCGTTCCCTCATGCGGCGACTTTGCTTCGTCGCTGCGCGATGGCTTCGCTAAGCTCAGCGATCGAGTCGACCGTCGTTACGCCGTCGAAACGGCCCAGTCGCTCACGATTCTCCAAATCGATTGGGCGTGGATAGACCTTCACCATTCCTTTCGGCGCTTCTGTCTCCAGCTCGGGCGCCGTGTCGCAGGCGAAGACAAGGGTTGGGACTCTGCACTTACCGGCTTGGGCAAAGACGTTGGTAATGAAATCGTCGGAGATCCCGTAGACGAATTTGGCGACCGCGTTCGAAGTCGCGGGAGCGACGATCAACGTATGATAGATCCCGTAGTAGAATTGTCCGACGGTCACCGAACTCGCCGACGTGTCGCGATAAACGCGCACGGAGGGCGGCAATTCGAGTTCCTGTTTGTACATGCGCAGGACTTCGGCTCCCGCCTTGCTAAGGAAGAGGTCGACATGTTCGAGCTCATGGATCAAGGCCAGGCTTTCCTTCAGGAAATGACCGGATCCAGTAAGCGCCCATCCCCAGCGCGGCGTTTGGCGTTTCGTCATTGTGCTGCCGGCGGTCGATTTGAGGTCGCCACTACGATTTCAGGAAATATTCCTCCCCGCAACCCTTCGCCGAGCCTTGCGCTGTCGGTCGGCCCAGCGAGCCAAGCCTGAGCACCGCTCTCCTTAAGATAGCGCGGGAACAACGGATCAACGACGCCACGAGCGACGAGATCCTGAGCATCGATGGCTACGCCCTCGAAACGGCCATGCTTGACCAGCAGCAGACGGCCAGCGCCGAGCGCGCCCGCCAGCCATGCAGCCAGGCTGTCAGAGGTCAGGTCCCATGTTTCCGGAAGCGCGGCCGCGCGCGCCATCGGCTCCGGCGACCAGACCGGAACCCTGCCGTCTTTGACCGCGCGCAAAATCGTGGAACGCGACGCGGCCAGCGTTAAGGCGGGATTGAGGCTCCGCAGCGCGCAACCGAACTGCGCCATCGCCATCAGCGCCATGGCGTGCGCGGCGCGATCGTCGTAGCCGATCGAGGCCTGAGCTGTGCGCACCGCGTCGGCAAAGGGGCCGCCGCCTGGCACAATCGCGATCGAGCCTGCCTCGGCCGCGATCGCCGCAAGCCAGTCCTTGAGATACGGCCCCGTTGCGTGGCTGCCGCCCAATTTCACGACGGCGAAGCGTGAGCGCCAGGAACGCGCCTCGACTTTCAAGCGGGCTCGGCAGATAAGACGCGCCCGTCTGCGGCATGGAGGACGGGCGGGCCAACCGGCTTCATCACTTCGACCAGAGTTCCTCTCATCAATCCCGCCTCAGGCGCCACTTTAGGGGTCGTGCCAGTATCCTGTCGACAGCGGCTTGCTTGACCCTCCAATTTGGTGGGATCTAGCGTCTCGGGTGCTTGGAGGCACGGTGAGCGTCATTATCGGTTGGGATATAGGGGGCGCGCATCTGAAAGCCGCTCGCGTGAGGCACGGGCGCGTCGAAGCGGTGGTCCAGGCGGCGACGCCGCTTTGGTTGGGTCTCGACAGCCTGCACGCCGCGCTTGATGCGCTTAGCGCTCAGCTGGGCCGCGCCGACCGTCACGTGATCACCATGACGGGCGAGCTCTGCGACGCCTTTCCCTCGCGCCGGGAGGGCGTAGCGGGGCTGGCTGCGATCGCGGCCGATCATCTCACCCCCGCAGCCCCGAGCCTCTACGCCGGCCGGGCCGGCTTCGTCGAGCTTGGCGACGCCGCTTCCCACGCCATCGACATCGCCTCGGCCAATTGGCACGCAAGCGCCGCGCTCCTCGCGCTCAAGCTTCCGGACGCGTTGTTCATCGACATCGGCTCAACGACAACAGATGTCATTCCAATCGTTGCAAACCAGGTCGCAGCGATCGGCTACAGCGACGCGGAGCGGCTCGCCGCGGGTGAGTTGATCTATACCGGGATGACCCGCAGCTTCGTTATGTCATTGGCCTCTCGAGCGCCGTTTCGCGGCGCCTGGACTCCGCTGATGAACGAATATTTCGCCGGTAGCGCCGACATTCATCGCATTCTCGGTGACTTGCCCGACGATGCAGATAAGATGTCGACCGCCGACGGCCGCGAGAAGACCGTCGAGGCTTCGCGGGCGCGCCTGGCCCGGATGATCGGACGCGAGGCCGACGAAGGCTCAGACTTGGAATGGACTGGACTCGCCGCCTGGTTCGCGGAAGCGCAAATACGTCAGATTGCCGACGCGGCGTCGCTCCGCCTGTCCCGCAACGATGTGGCGGTCGCGGCGCCGGTCGTTGCGGCGGGGGTCGGGGAAGGCCTCGCGGCAGAAGTGGCGCGCCGCCTGCGGCGGCCTTGTCTCGGATTTTCTTCGCTAGTCGCGGCCCCCGCGGAAGCCTCGCATTGTGCGCCCGCGGTCGCGGTTGCGTTGCTAAGCGCTTCGCTGAGTCCGAAGTCGTTGTAGGTCAACAAGGGCGGCGTTAGGAGACGGTCGACCATGCGCTTGACGAGCGTGGTGTTATTTCTGTCCGCGGGCGTCCATCTCGCGAGCGCTGCGGAAGTCGCCGCCGGGTCCGCGGCCGCCAATGACTATCCGACATCCGCGCGCGCCGAATATGTCTTCGCCTGCATGAAGACCAATGGCGATACGCGAGAGGCGCTCGACCAATGCTCGTGTTCGATCGATGTCATTGCCTCGCTGCTTCCCTACGACGCGTATGTGGCTGCCGCTACTGTGGCGTCGATGAACCAAGAACCCGGACAGATCGGCGGTATGTTCCGAGGCGCTGCGGTCGCGCGCGACGCCCTGACCCAATTGCGGCGCGCCCAGGCCGAGGGCGAAGTGCGCTGCTTCTGACCACTCGGGCGAACCCGAAAACGGGGAGCAATCGCCTTAGCCGGTAGACACCGGCGCTCGATCGCGGCGCGCCTTATGCGGTGAAAGTCGAATCCACGGCGAGAACCGTGTTTTCAAAAAAATCATGGACCAGAGGCGGAACAAATGGATCTTCCTCATCGTTTCGTTGAGTTGGGCTATGACGATATCATGACGATCCCTGAGGTTTGCCTCTTGCGCTCAAAATTCTATCGGCATATCCTTGCTTCGGTTTCGGCTGCACGAGTGTCGGGGAACGGGAGCCTCGGCGCACTTTTCGGAGGCACGGCGAATCCCCGCGAGCATCTCTGCTCGTTTCGCCGTGTCGTGACACGCTGTCGACACCGTCCCACTGAGACTGTCGCTGGAAAGGCGCTTTGACCTGTGATGGGTTGCGATCGCGCTTTGCTATAAGTCTAACCGGGAGGAAACAATGCGTAAACTTTTACTTGCAAGCTGCTTCGGCGTCGCGGCCCTGTTTACGGCCGGGTACGCCGCTGCGAACGAAGAACTAACCAAACTTTCCGCAGACCCGAATCAGTGGGTGATGCCGACCCAAAATTACGCGAATACGCGATATTCGGAACTCAAACAGATCAACACCGAGAACGTCCGTAAGATCGCGCCGGTCTGGACGTTTTCGACAGGCGTTTTGCGTGGTCACGAAGGCTCCCCGCTGGTGATCGGCGACGTGATGTATGTTCATGCGCCCTTCCCAAATACAGTCTTTGCGCTCGACCTCAACAACGACGGCAAGATCCTCTGGAAATACGAGCCCAGGCAGGATCCCAGCGTCATCGGAGTGATGTGCTGCGATACCGTCAACCGCGGCGTGGCCTACGCCGACGGCAAGATTTTCCTTCATCAGGCGGACACCACCCTCGTCGCGCTCGACGCGAAGACCGGCGCGGTCGTCTGGTCAGTGAAGGATGGAGATCCGTCCAAGGCTCAGACCGGCACCGATGCGCCGATGGTCGTCAAGGACAAGGTGTTTGTCGGCGTTTCGGGGGGCGAGTACGGCGTACGTGGCTGGATCAGCGCCTACAATATCAAGGACGGCAAGCTGGCGTGGCGCGGCTATTCCATGGGTCCCGACTCCGATACGCTGATCGATCCGGAAAAGACGACCGCCCTGGGTAAGCCGGTTGGAAAGGACTCTGGCACCAACACCTGGCAAGGCGATCAGTGGAAGATCGGCGGCGGCTCGACCTGGGGCTGGTATTCCTACGACCCCGACCTCAACCTCGTGTACTACGGCACGGGCAACCCATCGACCTGGAACCCGACGCAACGGCCTGGTGACAATCGCTGGTCGATGACCATCTTTGCACGCGATGCTGATACTGGCATGGCCAAGTGGGTCTACCAGATGACGCCTCACGACGAATGGGATTATGACGGCGTCAACGAGATGATCCTCACCGACCAGAAGATCGACGGTAAGGACCGCAAGCTGCTGACCCATTTCGACCGCAACGGCTTTGGCTACACGCTCGATCGCGGCACCGGCGAGTTGCTGGTCGCCAACAAGTTCGATCCCGTGGTGAACTGGGCCACTGGCGTCAATATGGACAAGTCTTCGCCGGACTATGGAAAGCCCATCCGGGTCAAGGCGATGTCCACAGAGGCAAATGGCGAGGACACCAACTCCAAGGGCGTCTGCCCGGCGGCGTTGGGCACCAAGGACGAGCAGCCTGGGGCCTATTCGCCGCAGACCGAACTCTTCTACGTGCCGACCAACCACGTCTGCATGGATTACGAGCCGTTCAAGGTCAGCTACACGGCGGGTCAGGCCTACGTCGGGGCGACGCTGTCAATGTATCCGCCTCCAGGTCAGAGCAACATGGGCAACTTCATTGCCTGGGATAACAAGACCGGTAAGATCGTGTGGTCGAATCCTGAACTGTTCTCTGCATGGGGCGGCGCTCTGGCGACCGCGGGCGGTGTCGTCTTCTACGGCACGCTGGAAGGCTACCTGAAGGCGGTCGACGCCAAGACAGGCAAGGAGCTCTACAAGTTCAAGACTCCGTCGGGCATCATCGGCAACGTCATGACCTACGACCATGGCGGCCGGCAATATGTGGCAGTCTTGTCCGGCGTCGGCGGCTGGGCAGGTATCGGGCTCGCGGCCGGGCTGCTCCAGCAGGGCAATGCGCAGAAGTGGCACGACGCTGTAACAGGTCAGAAGAACCTTCCTGACCAGGCAAAGATCGTCGGCACGGCCGGTCTCGGCGCGGTCGGCGGTTACGCCGCGCTCGCGGACTATACGTCGCTCGGCGGCACGCTCACCGTGTTCGCACTGCCAAGCGACTGAGCAGCCGACCGACTCCACGGGGATAGCCGGGGCCCGGCGCATGCAAGCAAAGCACGCGCCGGGCCTTTTCTTTTGCTCCAGTCCGCTTGAGAAACAAACGTGACGATTTCGAAACTTATGCTTGGGCTCGGGTTTGCGGTCGCCTTGGCTACGCCTCTCATAGCTTACGCCGATCCGCCGGGAGACCCCGCCGTGGTCACCGACGATCACGGCAAGTATCGCGACAAGGATGGCGATCCGACCTTTAAAGTATCCGCCGACGGGACCGTCGACTGGTACACATATTCCGGTTTCCGCCGGTATCATTCGGAATGCCACGTTTGTCACGGCCCTGATGGAGAGGGCTCTTCCTATGCGCCCGCCCTCGCAAACTCGCTGAAGACGATTGGCTATGCGGAATTCTTCGGAATCGTAACCGGCGGCAAGCAGGATGTCGGCTCCGGCCAGGAAAAAGTCATGCCGGCTTTTGCCGACAATAAGAATGTGACGTGCTATCTGGACGACATCTACGTTTATCTGCGCGCGCGCTCGCAGGATGCGATTCCCCGCGGACGTCCCGCCCAACATGAAGCCAAGCCGCCTGAGTTCGGAGAGGCCGAAACGAAATGCATGGGTGAGTGAGGCGATGGCGAGCGCGACAAAGTCGATCGCCATCGCAATTCTCGCGTTGGTCGGGTTGGCCCTCCCAGGCCGAGCGAGCGCGCAGGATGCGGAAGGGTCGATCGAGCTGGTCGACCCGCACGTCTTTCGGGCCTGCGCGGATCCGCGCGATCTTCCGCTGTCAAACGCGGCCGGTGAGGGATTCGAGAACAAGATCGCCGAACTGTTCGCGCGCAAGCTTGGCAAATCGGTCGCCTATACGTTCTATCCTGACGCGACCGGTTTCATCCGCAACACGCTGAACGCCTATCACTGCGACGTCGTCTTGGGGACCGCTCAAGGCGACGACCTCGTTCAGCCCACGAACCCCTATTATCGGACGGGCTACGCCGCCGCGTATCACCAAGATGGTCCCCTAAAGGGGATGGATTCTCTCAGCGATCCCCGTCTGAAAACGGCGAGGATCGGCATTGTCGCGGGAACGCCTCCGGCGACCTATCTCGCAATGAATGGGCTGCTTGGCCAGATCAAGTCCTACCGTCTAGGCGTCGATACGCGATACGACTCGCCGACCCACGACATGATGGACGATCTGGACAATGGCGAAATCGACGTCGCGTTGATTTGGGGACCTTTCGGGGGCTACTACGCGACGAAGGCCAAGACGCCGACCGCGGTGGTCCCGCTTGTGAAGGAGCAGGGTGGCCCGCGTATGGTCTATCGGATCGTCATGGGGGTGCGGCATTCCGATCAGAATTGGAAGCGCGACCTCAACAAGCTGATCTCCGAGAATCAGGGCGAAATTCAAGCGATCCTGCGCTCCTATGGCGTCCCGTTGCTCGACGAGAACGATAAGCCGACCTCGCCTTGACGGCTGTCACCTGAGCTTGGGCCCGCCCGACAGAATCGGATCGCAGGCTTTTAGGGTTTTCCCGGCCTGCTACATTGTCTTGACTTAGTCAGAATCTGATGTTATCGTGTTCTGGATAATCAGAATGCATTCCTCCCGCGCACTGGTCTGCGAGAGCGGTCGCAGCTCCTCGCGTAGGGCACGATCTTGGTAGTCAGCCAGAAAAGTTGCGCAAAAGCGCAGATAAGTCATTGAAAGAATTCGACCGCGTAAACTTGTGCGCTTCCATCCCGAGCGGACCGCTCCGCCGAATGGCGGCGCTACAGAGCCTTTTGCACCGCGCGCGCGATCTCCCCGATGCGCTGCTCGATCAGCGTCGGCGCCTCGCAGACGTAAGTGACGGTCTGGCGGCGATCGTCGAAGACGCGAAGATCCCATAGCAGCCGCTCTTGACTGTCTGCGCCGGGCGGCGCCTGACCGTCACGGTTCTGGTCCGAAGATTTTTGCACGGCCTCGTTCTCCGCCCGGATGCGATCGGCCAGTGTTTTCTGCTTGCGGCCAACCCGATCCAGGCCATTGACGATCTGGGAGCGTTGCTCGGACAAATCCGCAAACGCCGCGGCGAAGGCGCGCAGAAGCTTGGCGTCCGCGTCCGGGCCGGCCTTCGCTTTGAAAGCGGTGACCGCAGTCTCCACATCAGCGATGGGAACACGCCGTTGCGCCATTTGCGCCTTCAGATCCGCGACATCGCTTTCATTGCGCCAGCTCTGAGAGTTGAGGTCGAGCTGGGGCCCGGCCCAGACCGAGGCGAGCGAAAAAGTCGGCGTCTTGATCTGCTGGCAGGGCCAGTCCGGATCCGTCTTTCCCTTGAATTGAGCGACCGACGGTCGCGCCAATGAGGCCATGATCGCGATCGCGAGAACGGCGCGGGCCGCTGGATGCATTTGCGTTTCCTCTCGAGCGCAATGATAAGATTGCGCTTGTGGCCAATCAAGCCGCTGAAGTTCACGGTTGCGTCGCTCGTGACACCGCTCAGCCTCGGCAAGCGCGCGTGCTGACAGGACTTTTGGCGACCGCGGAGAAATGGAGGCGACGCCATGACGCGCATGCTCGCCAGTGTCGCCAACGCCGCCGAGGCTGGCGTCGCCGTGCAACTCGGCGCCGACATCATCGATCTGAAGGACGCGCGGCGGGGCGCGCTCGGCGCCGTCTCGCTCGATGTTGCACGCCAGTCGATCGCCGCCGTCGCTGGGCGAAGCGAAACGAGCGCGGCGCTCGGCGATCCGCCCTACAATGAGGAAGCTTTGCTTGAAAGCGCGAGAGCGCTGGCCGCGATGGGTGTGGACTATCTCAAGCTTGCCGTCGATGCGCCGACGCTCGATCGTCTCGGCGATTCTTTGAATAGGCTCGCCCGCGACGTGGCCCTCATCGGCATGATGTTCGCCGACGAAAAGCCCGACTTCGCCCTCCTCGCTAAGCTCGGGAGGCTCGGCTTCAAGGGCGCGATGCTCGACACCCGCGACAAGACACGCGGCCGGCTCATCGCGCATCTCGAGGTCGTGCACCTTAGCGAATTTTGCAGGCAATGCCGCGAGCTCAAGTTGATGAGCGGACTGGCGGGCTCGCTTGAAGCGCCTGACGTCCCGAGGCTCCTGCTCGTGCATCCGGATGTCCTCGGATTCCGAGGGGCGCTTTGTCATGCCCGCGATCGGCAAGGCGCGATCGATCCGACCGCGGTCGTTCTCATCCGCGACCTAATCCCGCGCGAGAGACCCGATCCCGACGTTTCGCCGAAAATTGATTGGCGATTGTTGGCGCGCGGCCTCATTGGGGGCCGCGACCAGGAAGGCGAGCTCGACCGCGTGTTCGTGAATGATTTCGTCGTTTCCGCTGCGATCGGCGCCTATGATTTCGAGCGTTCCATCCGTCAGCGCGTCGTCTTCAACGTCGAGGCCCTCGTGCGTCGCGCCGGCGCGCACGCCGATGATATGCGCTCGATTTTCTCCTACGACGTCATTCTCGACGCCATTCGCCTGATCGTGGGGCGCGGCCATGTGGATTTTATCGAGACGCTCGCGGAAGAGGTCGCGGCAGTGCTCTTGCAGCATGCGCGAGTGCGCAGCGTTCGCGTCAACATCCGCAAGCTCGACGTGATCGAGGGCGCGGTCGGGGTCGAAATCCGTCGCGAGCGCGCCTCGGGTTCGGTGGACGTGCGGCCGGTCGGCGTCGTCGACCGAGGCGCCTGAAGTGACTTAACCGGAAACTGCAAGACTCTCACGCGAGCGTACGGGCGAGTTCGAACGCCTGACGGAAGTCAAGGCGCAGAGGGGTCTTGCTCTCAGTCATCTGTTTGAACAGCCCTGATTCGGTCCGATACTTGACATTGCCGATCGCAAGCGCGCCGACGCCAAGCGCCCCCCGCTCGCCGAGCGGAGTTCCGTTAGCGTGCGCATCCACACCCTCGATGCCGGACGGCGGCACCGCGTTGACGTCGGCGGCGATCAGCAATTTCGCCGCGCCGGCGATCTCGGAAGCCTCGAGCACGCGCACGCCTGCTTTCGCCGCGGCGAGCACAACCTCCGCGCGCGTGAGGATTGCGGCCCTGCTTTCAGGTGTCGAGCCGTCGGCGACGGCAAGGTTGACGCCGAATCTGCGATTGATCTCCGCGGCGTGGCGAGTCGTACGATCCGATCCGTCTCGCGCGACCAAGGTGACGGATGCGCCTTCGAGCGCGGCGATAACGGCCGACGCGGTCCCTACCACTCCCGTCGCTCCGAAGACCGAGACGGCGGCGCCGCGAAGCGCGCGATCCTTCTTCTCCTTCAGCGTCTTCTCCACAACGGCGATCATTGCGGCGGCAGTGGTGAATGAGCCAGCAGGGTCGGCGAAGAGCGAAATCTCGAACGGCTTGAACAGCGCCTTGCCGGCGGCGTCGAGCATGTCGAGGGCGAGAAGCGCGTCCTTGCCGCCGATGAAGACGCCCGTCCGCACCGCGTCGCGCGGCGAACGCGAGAACATGGCGTCCTGAATCAGGTCTGTTACCTCGCCGAGCGAGACATTTGTGTACGACGCCGTCGCGTCATAGCCGGCGTCGAGCGCCATGTTGACGTCGAAGGGGCTCATGTGCGCGAGCGGCGTGATCATGTGCAGGATGTTCTTGGCCATTGTTCCTCCCGAGCGATTAACGGACTGAAGCGTCTTCGTCCTCGCGGATCTCGGCGCCGCGATCGCGCGCGCTGCAGATTCTGATCTCCACCCCCGGTTCGCGGTCGACGCAAGCGCGCTGAGCAAGGAATTGCGCATGGTCGGGGTCGGATGCAAAGGCGAAACCGGTCGGTCCCCAGGAACTCTGGCCAATCCCGCGCGCGCCGAGAGCCTTCAATCGTGCGGCGACCCGGCTCACCGGCACGCTGACGAAACGGGCGCCGCCTTGGACCGGGGCGAAATGGTCGCCGAGGATCTCCTGGATCCTGGCGACGCCGTCGCCGAAAGGCTCGATATCGGCTTCGGCGGCGCCGGGTAGAATTTGCATGAGCGTGCGGCGGCAGATTTCGCTCGCAGCGTCGGCTGGGAAACGCGGCAACCCGGCAAACGCCTGTCTTTCCTCTTCACCATGGACGCCCTCGACGCGCGGGTCCAGAATCAGAAGAACGCGCCAATCCCTCGGGAAGTTCACCCACGCGACCACTGGCGGCGTCTCGGTGTTCGGCCCCCTGCCGGCGTCGACGGCCAAGCCGCCGCGCTCGAACAAGGCAACGCCAACGCCTGAACGCGCCCCTCGGTCGAGCAGGCGCGCATCCCCGCGCCCATCGAGCGGTAAACCGGCCAACCGACGAAACGCCGTCGCGATCGCGAGCGCCAACTGAGTCCCGGACCCAAGTCCGGCGTGCGCGGGAATGGCGTTCGAGATGATGAGCTTCTTTCCCGTATCGAGGCCAAGGCTATCGGCGACGCGGCGCGCGATATGCGCGCCCCGCTCGCGCTCCTCGCCCAAAACTTCAAAGCTCGGCGCTTCGCAAAGCTCAACGCGGGTTTCGAACGTGTCGATGGCGAGGCCAATCGATCCAAATCGGCGGCCAAGATCTCCGGCAAGATCAAGGAAACCCAGATGCAGTCGCGCCGTCGTCGTGACCTGAACACCTTTCAACGCGCGCCTCTTCTCCGCGATTCATTCGCCGCTTATGAGTTCAAGCGAATTCGTCCCAACTTTGCGAAACTTTGCACGCTTTGCCAAGCGCCGCACGCGACAGATTATACGATGAGGGCTTCGTTGGCGGGCGATTTTGAGCTCCATCTTGACGTGGGTGCTTGCAACGCCGATCCAGTCTCAACGTTGCGGCCGTCGGATCAAAATGCCACATTCGCCCGATGGAGGGGCGCTGAGGTTCCGGTTGAAGACGGGTGCGCGATGATTGAGCTGATTCTGACGGTGTGCGCGCTCAATGCGCCGGGCCTGTGCGACGAGCAGCGGCTGCAGTTCGCTTCGGAAGAGTCGCTGATGCAGTGCATGATGCAGGCGCCGCCCTATATCGCCCAGTGGGTTGACCAACATCCGGCGAAGCGCGTCACGCGGTGGCGATGCGCCTTCTCTGGCGACCAGAAGATCTGACCAAGGATTGCGGGACACTACCGAGTCGCTTTGCCTTTCGCGCGCGCGCCGTGCGAGGTGAACGGCGCTATTATCTCGCGTCCTTGGGGGGCATGCGCGGCGGAGCGAGCGGAGCGAAATTAACTGTCTGATTCTCGCCATGCGCAGATTGAGGGTCGACCGGACCGCCCGATGAGGGATCACCTCCGCCCGTCGTAGTGATCGTCGACGACGTGACTTCGCGAGCCGTCGGTTCCGCCGTCCCGCCCTTGGCCGTGCCAAAGTCCGCCGTGCGGCCGCCCTGCGGCTTGCCGTCGGCGCTCGCTCGGATCGGGGCTTCTGTCCTCTCGGCCAGACGGCCGTCATAGGGCAGCCGATAGGCGCGTGGCACCCTGCTCGGAAAGTCATCGTCGTCGAGCGCTTCGACCCACAAATGGATGGCGCCGGGATCGCCTTCCAGCGAGTGCGGTTCAACGATCCGGGCGCTCAAGAGTTTGAATTTCGGCGGCAGAGGATCGGTGGACGACCAGCCGAGCAGGCCGCGTGTGGCGAAGAAGTTCACCACGTAAAAGGCGCTCGTCAGCACGATGAGGCCCGCCTTGACCGGCCAGGGAACCTTCGCGAAGACGCAGACGACGAGCAGAAGGACGCCAAGCAAGGCATAAGCGATCGACAGCCAGATGATGACATCGGTAAGGCTGGTCACAGCTGCTTCACGTAACCTGTTTTGGGGTCGCGGTCGGCGCCGTTCTGATGCACATTGCGGAACGTCTCCATGAGCGACTTCGGCCGCCGAGTGACATCGATCACCTTGCCTTCGCTATCAAGCGTGAACCGCACGGCGGTCTTCTCGTCTCCGGTGTGATCGACGAAGACTGTGTCGTCAAAAACCACCTGCGCGGTCGGATTTAGCTTCTGCACTTTCACCGTCACGGGCACCGGCGCGCTGGTCGTCGCTATGAAATGGCTGACGTTGACGGTGTACTCGCCGGCAACGATGCCGCGGGCGGTGACGATCTCCTCGCGAATCGGCGAGGCGATCTTCTTGCCGTTGACCACGATGAAGTCGTTGGCGCCCCCGCGGTCATCGCGATCAAGCACTAGAAAGCCAGCCTCGCGGTGGCGATACCATGCGATGTTGCCCGCCGGATCCTGCACGAACAGATCAACATCGTCAGGATGGCTGTCCGGCCAATCCATGGTGACAATGAATTCGGCTTTCGAGTCGATCTTGCCGTCCTTGGCCTCAGGCGATATCGCCAAGAGCGCAAGGAAAAAAGAAACGAGACCACCTGCAGCGCCTTGATCAGCATGACGCTGAAGGGATCGAACGGCTCCTCGCGCGGGTGGAGGCCGAACTCATCGATGATGCGCGCATGGCCAGATCGTGGGCGCGCTCCAAGGCGGGAACGACCCGCGTCTCAGTGAGCGTAACCGCGCGCGAGAAGACCTTCGCGGTCGCATTGTCGAGTATGAATACTGGATCTTCAACAGGATGGAGCCAACGAGGCCGGCGAGGGTGGTGTACATCGCCACCGCCATCCCGTCGCTCATCAGCCCCATCGAGGATTTCATCATCGACTTGTCGCTCGCGTCGAGCCCCGCG
>Ga0210406_10002563_pt1 | contig 20615 bp, 18 predicted proteins | sample IncBWC30MmetaG_FD_155454 | JGI IMG/M metagenome (GOLD analysis project Ga0210406, IMG submission 155454) | Forest soil microbial communities from Barre Woods Harvard Forest LTER site, Petersham, Massachusetts, United States - Inc-BW-C-30-M | ecosystem: Environmental > Terrestrial > Soil >... | reverse complement strand
AAGCGCGACATCATGGCGGCGCCCAGCGTGCCGGCAAGGTGATGGCGCCGCTCGCTCCAGTCGAGGCAGGCCTTGCACACCGGGCGGCGCGGATGGGCCAGCATGTCGGGCGATATCTGAAGGTTTTGCGCCAGGAATCGTTCACCCTCGGCCGTCAGCTCGATCTCCTGCTTTTTCTGCCGGACCAGTCTTTGCTGCCGCATGCTGTCGAGCATCTGCACGCCGAGGTCGCCGGCGAGGTGGTCGTAGCAAATCCGCGCGCGGCGCAGCGCCGGGTCCTTCGGTCCGGTGCGCACGCGCATATGGCCGGCGCGGGCGGCCAGTCCCGCAAGCCCCTCGAGGACGCCGGCGACATCGGGATCGGCGAGGCGGTAGTAGCGGTGACGGCCCTGCTTCTCCTGCTCGATCAGGCCGCCCATCTCGAGCTTCGATAAATGCGAACTCGCGGTCTGCGGCGTGATGCCGGCTTCCTGCGCGAGCTCGCTCGCGGTCAGCGCGCGGCCGGTCATCAGCGCGGTGAGCATGTTGGCGCGCGCGGGATCGCCGACCAGGGAGGCAACCATCGCGATATCGGGACCTACTTTCATGCTTCGATGATAACCGAAGCATTTACGTCGATCAAGTGGGTATGCTCTGGACTGTAAGATTTGTTCCGTCATTGCGAGCGTAGCGAAGCAATCCATGGTGCCGCAAAAAATGGATTGCTTCGTCGCTGCGCTCCTCGCAATGACGAACCGTCAACCCCGAAGGCTTCCCCCGTGATCACCGTTTTCATCCGCTACCAGCTCGATCCGTTCAAGCGCGCGATGTTCGAGGAATATGCCAAGCGCTGGCTTACCATCATTCCGAAATGCGGCGGCGAATGTCTGGGTTACTGGATGCCGCATGAGGGCACCAACAATATCGCCTTCGCGCTGCTCAAGTTTCCAAGCCTTGCAGAATATGAAAGCTATCGCGCGCGGCTGCGCGCCGACAAGGCAGCCATGGCGAATTTTAATTTCGCCGAAGAGAACAAGTTCATCCTGGTGGAGGAGCGCACATTTCTGCGCCAGGTGACGGCGTAGCGCACTGGCGTGTGACCAAGCGCGTCGCTATCTATGCCCCGCGAGCGAAAAACGAGAAAACGACAGGGAGCAGCCATGCCGACGACCGCAGACAAGCGCACGACTTTTCGTAAATTGCACGAGACCGGCTGTTTTGTGCTGCCCAATCCGTTCGATGTCGGCAGCGCGAAGGCGCTTGCGCACATGGGCTTCAAGGCGTTGGCGTCCACCAGCGCAGGCTTTGCCTGGACCATCGGCAAGGCCGACAACCGCGTGACGCTGGAAGAGGTGCTCGCGCATCTCGCGGCGATCTCGGCGGCCGTCGATATCCCCGTCAACGCCGATTTCGAGGGCGGATTCGCGCATGAAGCCGCAAAGGTCGGCGTCAATGTCGCGCGCGCGGTCAGAAGCGGCGTTGCGGGTCTGTCGATCGAGGACTCCACCGGCGACAAGGCCAAACCGCTTTATGACCGCTCTCTTGCGATCGAGCGCATCAAGGCGGCGCGCGCGGCGATCGACGCTGACAACTCCGGCGTGCTCTTGACCGGCCGCTGCGAGGCTTTTCTGTGGGGCCAGACCGATTTGAACCTGGTGATCGACCGGCTGAAAGCCTATTCCGACGCCGGCGCCGATTGTCTTTACGCGCCCGGCATCAAGACCAAGGAAGATATCGCCGCGGTCGTGAAGGCCGTGCATCCAAAGCCCGTCAATCTCCTGATCGGCGCCTCCGGTCTTTCGGTCAAGGAAGCCGAAGCGCTCGGCGTGCGCCGCATCAGCGTCGGGGGTGCGCTGGCGCGCTCGGCCTGGGCCGGGTTCATGAAGGCCGCAAAGGAGATGGCGGAGAAGGGCACTTTTGCCGAACTCGACCACAGCTATCCCGGCGGCGAATTGAACAAGATGTTCAGCTAGGGCGTGAACTCGTCCAGGGCCGCACCATCAATCCGCAGCGTATGCTCTGAAATTACTTCCGCTATCGGGAGAGCATAACGGACATGGCCGGACTTGCGGCCTGCTGGATGACCCACTCGGACATTGCCGCCGCTTGCAGATTCGGACCTGGCCAGGAAAGGCTGCAAGGGTGCGGCGAGGTGTGGGCGCGAGTTATTGGCCACTTTTGGATGTAACGCTCGGTGGGCGAATGTCCGCTGCCGAGGGATGATCGGAAGGTGGTGAGGAAAGCTAGACCCGTTTTTGACCTCAAGCAGGCGTGTCGTTGCTACTTGCCAGGTTCAAGAGTGAAGGTTCTTGCCGAATATTTCAGTTTGACTCGCGTAAGCCTCATGCGCGCGTCCTGACCCTCGACTGCGAGCATTGGGACGCTGATCGAGCGAGGAAAGCGGAATGCCAAGACGGCGTTTGTCCTGCGCGCTGGACTGCCACCCTTGTTTTCCTCTTAATCGCCGCAATCAAAATTCAAGTTAGCCACAATCGAAATTCAAGTTATGCCTGCAGCACAGCGGTTTTTATCAACGAACAGTTGCTTGTTTTATTCCAGCATTTGGAGGTTGCGATGAACTCGATTTCGAACGTTTCCATCCGCGCCATCCCCGAAACCCGGACCGGTCTTCATTCTCTCAAGGCCATCGCTCCGTTTTGCGGTCTCGTTTTGGGCGCAGCTCTCTGAGCGCCGGGTTTTTCTAGCGGACCGTCACGGCCCACGCCTCAGCGAGATCAGCTCGGCTCGAAAAGGAATTGCTCAGTGGACGTTTCGATGACCGGCACGAAGCACAGTTCTTATTTCATTGATTGGAATTACCATGACGCATGTAACAAGATTTATGGTGGTGTTAATCGCGGTTGCACTCTGCGGTCCAACTATCGCGCAGTCCCCTCGGCCTAGTCACCCACCACCGCCTTCATCGGGGATTTCCGGCGAGGAACAGATACGAGCCCGGCTGAATGCCTGGACGATAGGTCTGGCTGGCGGTCTTCTGGAGGGCGCCCCCATCCATTTCGCCACCGAGATCGCTCGGGTGGTGAATGACGGTGGTGCCATGCAGGTTCTTCCCATCGTAACCCGCGGCCCTACCGAAAACGTCAATGATCTGCTCTATCTGAAGGGGGTTGATGCGGCAATCATCAACACTGACTCGCTTGAAGAGTACAAGTTGCAGGTCCCGCAGATTCAACGGCGCATCGCTTACGTAATAAATTTGTTTCCCTCTGAAGTGCACATCTTCGTCCGGCCGGAGATTCGATCGCTCTCGGATCTGGCAGGCAAGAAAGTCAACTTCAACACGCAAGGTACCGCCGCCGCTTATTCCGGTCCCTTGATTTTCAGCCGCCTCGGCATTGCTGTGACGAGCATGTTTATCCCGCACCCGGTGGCTCTGGAGCAAATGAGGCGTGGGGAGATTGCTGCCGTTGTCTTCGTAACTTCGAAGCCGGTCGAGGCGTTCGTCAAAGGAAAATGGGAGGAAGGCTTTAGATTTCTTCCAGTCGAATACGGCTCGAAATTCGAAGACTACTACGTCGCTTCGTATCTCGAGCCAGAGGATTATCCCAACCTCATTGCCAAGGGCGAGCGGATCGCTACCATCGCGGTTCCAACAATTCTCGCATCGTTTAACTGGCGCCCGGATTCGCCGCGCTACCGTCGGGCTGCGCGCTTTGTTGGCGAGCTCTTCAGCCGGATTGACAAACTGCAGTCGCCCGGCTTCGACCCAAAATGGAAGAACGTCGATCTGAAGGCGCGAGTCCCCGGCTTGGAGCGCTTTCAGGCGGCCCAAGAGTGGCTTGATCGCGCGAACCCTCCTAAACAGACGAGTCAGCAATGATGTGGATCCGTCTGTCCGCCATCATGCTCTGCTGTGTGAGCTCCGCTGTTTGCGCTCAAGCCGCGAACGAGACTATCACGAGCTTGGAGTCTTGCTTCAAGTTGGCGCACCGCGCCGAATCGATGTGCTCCGACCCCGCAAACGAAGCGGCTCAGCGCACGAACTGCCTTCAGAAGGCACGTACGGCGGAGCTCGAATGCCTGCAGCGCATTCCGCTGGAACGGTCTGCTGCATCTGTAATAAGTCCCGTTTCGCCAAAGCAAGCTGCGACAACAACTGATCTCTGGGTCATCAGCGAAACGACCTCACCAGTGGATTATTCTCCACTGATCACGGCGGTGATCCGCTCTTCGTCTGCCGACAAAGATGCGCCGAAAACTCTCGCCATTCGATGTCTTGGACGACGCACCGAACTCGTGGTGCGTACGGAGGGAACTTGGCGCGCGTCGCCCGTCAGCGATATTCAAGTTGCCCATCAAATCAACGACCAACCCCTGGTTAGGCTCGCTTGGACTGCTTCCGCGGAGGGAAACACCGCGAACTACAAGAAGGATTCGGTCGGATTTTTGCGATCGCTTCCGGCAGGGGCGCAACTGAAAATCAGCGTGCTCGACGCCTCGGGTCGAGGCCACCAAGCGACGTTCCAACTTGCCGGATTGGATGCGGTCCGGGACAGGATTGCGGCGCCATGCAAGTGGCCGCCGATAGCAACCAGAACCGATATGTCATCGGACCAACGATAGACCGAGATAGTAGACTTGTGCAGACATTACTGCGCTTCATTTGAAGAGTTTTTTGCAAGGGAGTTCAGTATGCGTAGATGGCTTCGCCAGGCGACCGTTGCCTTCATTGCCTTGATATCGCTCATCCCTGCCGCTTCGGCGGAAAACGCGAAGGCGCATCGTTCGACAAAACCTCATCGTATGGTAATTCAAGTCGATCAGAACGATCCGACGGTCATGAACCTCGCGTTGAATAACGCCACCAATGTCATCGAGTATTATCGCGCGAAGGGTGAGGACATAGATGTAGATGTCGTCGCATACGGCCCCGGCTTGCACATGTTCCGTGCCGACACGTCGCCGGTACAAGACCGCATCAAGAATTTGAAGAGCTATGCCTTTCCAAGCAGAATTCAATTTTCTGCATGCAATGTCACCAAGGCTGGCATGGAGAAGAAGGAGGGCCACCCGATCGATGTGCTGTCAGAAGTTGTCATGGTTCCGTCGGGCGTCGTTCGGTTGATGGAACTGCAGGAGAAAGGCTGGAGCTATATCCGGCCGTAGCGAGGCCGATCGACTTCTACAAGCAATTTGATTTCGGTAAAGTTTCTTCCGCGCCAGATAGACGGGGCCGCTGTTGCCGCACGGATCGAAAATGTTCGCTTCGGGCTCGACCCTACGAAACTATCTGCCCCGCGAACATCTGCTTCCAACGGAGGCGTTATGCGCAATAGATGGGTGATACCGACCTGCATGTTGGTCCTCGGTACTGTGGGGGCTTCGGAAGCTGCGCCGCTGGATTCGCCAGATACCGTTTATGTGGATGGAAAGCCATGCAACAGGCTTTGCCAGTCCTACACGGCCTGGTTCCAGCAATTGTCATCGGCGCCGGCGCGGCGTTCGCCCAAAGCCGGAGTCCGTCGTGTGACCGGGATGGGCGGAGACCGATCGAAGCCCACACCGCCCGCCGGTGACGCCGCAAGCGAGACCGATCCCATGCGAGCAAGCGTTACGGATAAGCATGTCACGGTCGGCACCCCCGCCAATTTCAAGAACAGACAGCCGGTTGCGGCTGCAACGGCGGTTGCGCAGCAGGTGACGGCCCCCGCGGCGGTCCCGGCAGCTGAACCCAAAGCGAATCGTGGCGGCCGTTCCGGTCACTTGAAAGCCGCACGGCGTGCGGCTGCTGAAAACATCGCGTCCGCGTCGCCAAAGGACGCGGACCATCTGGTTGTTCTCCTCATGGTTCGTCCGGAAACCAAGTCGGTGTCGGATCTAGCCGGTAAGAACATTGCGATCGATGACAAGCAGTCTGCGTCCACCGGCAATGTGCAGCGCGCGATCGCGGCAGCGGGAGCGACCGAGGTCCAACTGAGCGCGGATCAAACCAAGGCAGTCAATCGGTTGATCAGCGGAGAGGTATCGGCTGCAGTCCTGGCTTTGGCGTATCCGGAGACAGCGGAGTGGTCCAGCGAACTCGCAGGCTTCAAGATTTTTCGCATCCCGCTTTCGCCACCTTCATTGAAGGAACGACCGGAGCCCGCAGACAACGCCGCTGCCGGTCCCGATGCCGGAACGATAAAGCAGCAGATCGCGGCCGCTACTGCGCTCGCGGAGAATGTAACGGGCGTCGCCGCGATATCGGCGCCGAACCCAGCGGTGCCATTCAAGATGGTCGCCGTTCTCATGGCTCGCCCGGAAATCAAGTCGGTGTCCGATCTAACGGGTAAAACCATTGCCATCGATGACGGGCAATCCGCATCTACAGATAATGTGCGGACCGCGCTTGTGGCAGCGGGGGCGACTGAAACTCAACTGAGCGAGGGGCAAACGAAGGCGGTCGATCGGTTAATAAGCGGAGAAGCGTCGGCCGCAGTCTTGACGCTGGTGTCTTCGGAAGCGGCGGAGTGGTTTCCCGACGTCGCAGGCTTCAAGATTTTTCGCATCCCGCTTTCGCCTGCCGCTTTGAAGGAGCGAGCGGAGCCCGCGGACAACGCTGCTGCCGGTTCCAATGCTAGAACGATAAAGCAACAGATCGCGGCCGCCACTGCGCTCGCGGAAAAAGCAACGGGCGTCGCCGCGATATCGGTGCCGAACCCAGCGGTGCCATTCAAGATGGTCGCCGTTCTCATGGCTCGCCCGGAAATCAAGTCGGTGTCCGATCTAACGGGTAAAACCATTGCCATCGATGACGGGCAATCCGCTTCTGAAGAGACTGTGCGCACCGCGCTTGTGGCAACGGGCGCGATTCAAACTCAACTGAGCGAGGGTCAAGCGAAGGCAGTCGATCGGTTGATGAGCGGAGAAGTGCCGGCCGCAGTCTTGACATTAGTGTCTTCGGAAGCGGCGGAATGGTTTCCCGAGGTCGCAGGCTTCAAGATTCTTCGCGTCCCGCTTTCGCCTCCCTCATTGAAGGAACGACCATAGCCCCGAAGCGGTGGCGTTGCCGATCATTCTGCCGTTCCCGGTCTGGACTGACATCAAACATTTAGCGCTTGAGGTCTGCCTTGGACCCGAAGCGGCATTCGTACGGCCATCCGACAGGTTCAGGAACCCGGTACTGGCCTGTTTCGACCCTAGTGGCCTGCTTTGAAAATTGCAGTGGCCTCATTGGTCCCTTAACGAGCTGCAAATTGGCCTAAGATCGTTCGCACTCACGCTGATAGGGTTGCAAGAGTGTTCGACCTAGTTTCAGTGTTCTTCTACGTCGTGCTGGTCGCCGTAACGATGGTCCCATCGTGGCGGATTTTGCGGCGCGCCGGTCTGTCGCCGTGGTGGTCGCTATTTTCGTTGGTTCCGCTCGGGACGATTCCGGTCTTGTGGATCATCGCGTACCGCAGATGGCCTAAGGGAAACTGAAACATCACCCTGACGGCCGCCTCAGTTGGCGGCGTCTTTCTTTTTAATTTCGATTTCATCGCTCGCGCCGTAAGCGACCTGAAATCCCATCACCAGCATTTTTAGCCAATTGATGCTGTCATCGAAGGGCCAGCTTCCGCCGCGGTACTGGCCTGTTTTAACCCCTTGCAGCCTAAATTGAATCGGCTAGTGGCCTAGTTTGAAGTTGATCTGCATCAAAACCAAAACGCCTTGATGCCGTATCAAGGCCGATGCTCTCTTTCATTTTCAACTGCCCTGATACATCGATGCTGGTCCAGCACTGGCTGGAAGAGGCCGACGACGTGCAAGAAACCGATTATGAAGGGGTTATCTGTCCGGCCTGCACCAGGTTGCACTTTTTCAACCGAAAGACCGGCAAGCTATTAGGCCAAGGCAAGAGTAAGACCGCCTCAGTGGGCAGCCTCACATCCGGCGCTTGAGCCTGCGGTCTTGTCGGCGACGACGGCCGCTTCTGGCACCTCGCGATATTTCATTGCGTTGCGGAATTTAGTCGCTATCGGAGCATCGCCACGTCGATCAGCCGCACCGATCAAGTCAATCTATGAGTCGCCGCGCTAGCTGGTACGCGGCAACCGGCAGCGCAGCGGGCATTGATGTCCGCTGCGTTGCTATTCAGATCGTATGGTCCGCCCTGCTATTTGCTTGGCGAGGCGTTGTTGGCGGGCGGATTGCCGGGCCGGTTCATCTCGGCCGGAGCGGTCGCCGGCGGCATCGGTGGACGCGCCGGCGCGGCGCCTGTCGTCATCCCCTGGTCGCTGTTGGCGCGGGGGGTCACGTCACGCATGCCCGGAGGCGCCGCGGGGGGCGACGGCTGCGTCTGCTGCGCGGTCTGGGCCGGCGGCGTGGTGCCCGCCTGGTTGATGCTGGAGTTATTCAGCCCGTAGAACACCGCGCCCAAGACCAGCGCGATGGCGAGCGCGAACAACGCGATCTTGCCGCTGGAGGCGGGACCCTCTTCGAGTTCCGGATCCGGCTGTAGCTCGGTGTCGTAACGAGCGGCGCGGCCAAAATCATCATCACTCAGATTGGAACGATAGGGATCGTCAGGAATGCGTTGGTTGGCCATGGATCGGTTCCTCCTTTAGTCGTAGACAACCGGCCGAGCCCGCCCTGGGTTCCCGGAAAACGGCAGTTGTGAACAGGCATTTTCCGGCCAGTTCCCGGATGAAACCCGCGACGCGATCCGCCAAGAAATCGGAAATGCCGAAATTCGTCTTGACCCGGGACGAACGCTGAAAGCGTTCATGGCAGTTTCCGGGCTTTGGCGACCTCTTCCGCCGTCACCACGGGGGCGGCATTACCCCAGGAATTGCGGATGTAATTGGTGACATCGGCGACTTGCTGATCCGACAAGTCTCTGGCGTAAGAGGGCATCGACCCGGTGTTGGGCGCACGCGGCGTCGTCACCGTCTGCGCGCCATCGAGGATGACGCGCAAGGTGCTGGAGGGATCGGCCGATTGCAACAGCGCGTTGCCGGGCAGCGGCGGATAGATCCGCGGCGCACCCGAGCCATCGGGTTCATGGCAGGCGCGGCAGTAGTGCGTGTAGATTTGTTCGCCGTCTTTCATGCCCTGTTCCGGCGGAGGGCTCACCGTAGGTTCAGGCGGGCCGGCCGGCAGCGACTTCAGATAAACGGCGATGGCGCGGACATCGGCATCGCTCATTTTGGAGGTCGCATTGACGACGACTTCGGCCATCAGGCCGTCGGCATGGCTTTTGCCGTTGCGGCCGCTTTTCAGGTATTCGGCGATGTCATCGACGCTCCATGATTTCAGCCCGCTACGCTCGGCGGCATCAAGCCGCGGCGCGAACCAGCCCAGAAGAGAGGCTCCGGCAAAGGCCGAGCCGCGCTTGTCGGCGCCAAAGATGTTCTTCGGCGTGTGGCACGCGCCGCAGTGGGCGATGCCTTCGACCAGATAGCGGCCCCGATTCCATTCCGTGCCTTTGGCCTGATCTGGCTCCAAAATACCGGGCCGGAAGAACAGGTAATTCCAGGCGTGCATCAGCACGCGGAAGTTCAGGGGAAAACGCAGCTCCGGCGGCGGCGCCTCGTTATGGAATGGCGTCAGCGTCGCGAGGTAGGCGCGGATCGAGGCGATGTCAGGGCGCGTCAGTTTTGTGAAATAGGGGTAGGGGAAGGCCGGGTAGTAGAGCGAGCCGTCGGGGTCTGCGCCAAAACGCAGGGCGCCATAGAAATCGGCATCGCTCCAGTCACCGATACCGGTATCGCGATCCGGCGTGAGGTTCGCCGAGTAAATCCCGCCGAAGGGGGTGTCGATCCTTTTGCCTCCGGCGAACGGCTTGGCCGGATCGGCGGTGTGGCAGCTCGCGCAATCGCCGGCTTCGACCAGCGCCTTGCCGTGCGCGATGGTCTCCGCCGAGGGCTCGGCTGCGGCTGCGCCAGTGGCGAATGCACTGCACAAAAAAACACACGCGAGAATCGTCCGCATCAGAGGATGGCCTCCTGCCTCGTCCCCGCATTATAGGGGGGTTACGTCGTTTCGCGACAGCGCTTGGTGGCGACACAAACCAAAAACCGACCACGTCAATCCCGGCACGAAATTGCGATTCCTGGAAGCAGAGCAGATCCGTCCAGATTTCTGGTGCGCGAGCGCCGAAAAACCGACATAGAGTAGCAATCGGGACAGGCCTGACTAGCTAAAAACAACGGGCAGAGGAAGCTCAAGAGGGCGGAATGGGTATCAACCAGGGTCCAATCAGTCTCGATCAAAAATACACGCAATCCACCGGCCACGTCTTCCTGACCGGCATCCAGGCGCTGGTCCGCCTGCCGATGGCGCAAATCCGCAGGGATCGCGCCGCCGGCCTCAACACCGCGGGCTTCGTCTCGGGTTACCGTGGTTCGCCGCTCGGCGGCTATGACCAGCAGCTCTTCGCGGCCAGAAAACATCTCGAACAATACAACATCAAATTCCAGCCCGGGGTGAACGAAGACTTAGCCGCAACCGCGATCTGGGGCTCGCAACAGCTCAATCTCTCGCCCGGCGCCAAACATGATGGCGTGGTCGGCATCTGGTACGGCAAGGGACCCGGCGTCGATCGCTGCGGCGACGTATTCCGTCACGGCAATGCCGCGGGCTCGGCCAGGAATGGCGGCGTGCTGTGCCTTGCCGGCGACGACCACGGCGCGAAATCCTCCACCGTGCCGCATCAGTCCGACCACGCCTTCATCTCCGCGCTGATGCCCTATCTCTATCCCTCCAGCATCCACGAAATGATCGAGATGGGCCTTTTGGGTATCGCGATGTCGCGTTACTCCGGCTGCTGGGTCGGCATGAAGGTGATCACCGAGACCGTGGAGACCACGGCCGAGATCGACCTTTCCGACGAGATGACGCCGTTCATCCTTCCAACCGATTTCGAGATGCCGCCCGGCGGCCTCAACCTGCGCTGGCCCGACGATCGCTACGAGCAGGACCGCCGGCTGCAGGATTATAAAGGCTTTGCCGCGATCGCGTTCGCCCGCGCCAACAGGGTCAACCGCGTCACCATGGACTCGCCGAATGCCCGTTACGGCATCATGGCGTCCGGCAAGAGCTATGAGGATATCCGCCAGGCGCTACGCGAACTCGGCGTCACGCCGGAGGTCGCGGCCCAAATCGGACTGCGGCTTTACAAGATCGGCATGCCATGGCCGCTGGAGCCGGAAGGGGTGCGGCAATTCGCGGTCGGGCTCGAGGAAATCTTCATCGTCGAGGAGCGGCGCGAGATCGTCGAAAACCAGGTCAAGCAGGAGCTGTTCAACTGGCGCGACGATGTGCGCCCGCGCATCGTCGGCAAGATGGACGAGCACGACAAGCGCTTTTTGACCTTCGCGGCGGAACTCAGCGTGTCCTCGCTCGCGAGCTCGCTCACCGAGCGGCTGTTGCGGCTCAACCTCAACCCCGAGATCGCGGAAATGCTGCGCGCCAAGGCCGACTGGTTCAACGGCCGCGAAGCCACCCAGATGCAGGCGGTGGCGCCGATCACCCGCACGCCGTATTTCTGCTCGGGCTGTCCGCACAACACCTCGACCAAGGTGCCGGAAGGCAGCCGCGCCTTTGCCGGCATCGGCTGCCATTTCATGGCACTGTGGATGGACCGCAGCACCGAGACGTACACCCATATGGGAGGCGAGGGCGTGCCCTGGGTTGGCGTCGCGCCCTTCACCAAGGAAGAGCACGTCTTCGCCAATCTCGGCGACGGCACCTATTTCCACTCCGGCAGTCTTGCCATCCGTCAGGCGGTCTCTTCCGGCGCCAACATCACCTACAAGATCCTCTATAACGACGCGACCGCGATGACCGGCGGCCAGCATGTCGACGGCGAATTGTCGCCACAGCAGATCACCTTCCAGCTTCACTCCGAAGGCATCCGCGAGATCTATCTGGTCTCGGAAAATCCGGGCGCCTATCCGGCCTCCGAGATCGCCCCTAGCGTCAAGACCGCGCATCGCGACGAGCTCGACGCCGTCCAGAAGGCCTGCCGCACGGTGAAGGGCGCCTCGGCCATCGTGTTCGTGCAGACTTGTGCTGCGGAAAAGCGCCGCCGCCGCAAACGCGGACTGATGGAGGATCCGGCCCGCCGCGTGATGATCAACCCTGCCGTCTGCGAAGGCTGCGGCGATTGCTCGGTACAGTCGAACTGCATTTCAGTGGAGCCGCTGGAAACCGAGCTGGGGCGCAAGCGCACCATCAATCAATCCACCTGCAACAAGGATTATTCCTGCCTCAAGGGCTTTTGCCCGTCCTTCGTGACGATCGACGGCGGCAAGCCACGCCGCCGCGCACCGGCCGATCTCGGCGATATCGGCGATCTGCCGGAGCCAATCGCGCTCCCTGCGCTGGAACGGCCCTATAACATCGCGGTCGGCGGCGTCGGCGGCACCGGCGTCTTGACGATCGGCGCGCTGCTCGGCATGGCCGCCCATATCGAGGGCAAGGCCAGCATGATCCTCGACATGTCGGGGCTGGCGCAAAAGGGCGGCGCGGTGCTGAGCCATGTCCGGCTCTCCGAGCATACCGCCGACGTCACCTGTTCGCGCATCGTCACCGGCACCGCCGATCTGGTGCTGGCGGCCGACGAGGTGGTCGCGGTATCCAAGGACACCATCACGCTTTGCGAATCCAGCCGTACCGTCGGCATCATCAACAGCCACATGATCCCGACCGCCGATTTCATCCTCAACCGCGATTTCAATTTCCAGAGCCGCAACGTCAATCACGTGCTGGAAACCGCGCTGCGCAAGGACTCGTCCTTCTTCGATTTCACCAAGCCGGCCGAAATCCTGCTCGGCGATTCCATCGCCACCAACATGATGATGATGGGCTATGCCTATCAGAAGGGATTATTGCCTCTGTCGGCCAAGGCGATCGAACAGGCGATCGAGGTCAACGGTGTCTCCATCAAGATGAACACGCAGGCCTTCCGGCTCGGACGGCTCGCCGCTGCCGATCCGGCGCGGCTTGACGCGATGATGAAAGGTCAGGACGCGACGCCGGCACCGAAGACGCTGGAGCAGATGTCGCTCGATGAGATCATTGCCCATCGTAGCCGGCTTTTGACCGACTATCAGAACGCAAAGCTCGCCGAGCGTTACCGCGGTCTGGTCAGCCAGGTGCGCGATGCCGCCACCAAGGGCGGTTATGGCGACGCGCTGCCGCGCGCGGTCGCCGTCAACTATGCAAAGCTGCTCGCCTACAAGGACGAGTACGAGGTGGCCCGGCTCTATACCGACGGCAGGTTCGAGCAGCAGCTTCGCGACCAGTTCGAGGGCGATTTCAAGATCAGCTTCAATCTCGCGCCACCGTTGCTGGGTGGGGCCAAGGATGCGCTGGGCCGGCCGAAGAAGCGTGCTGTTGGGGCGTGGATGTTAGCGGTGTTTCGGTTGCTGGCGGGCATGCGCTTCCTGCGCGGCACCGCGTTCGACATCTTTGGCCACAGCGCTGACCGCAAGCTCGAGCGCGACTTGATCGCGGGCTATGAGAAGGATGTCGCTACCGCGCTTTCGCTGTTGTCGCCGGTCACGATCGATGCCGCGGTCGAGTTGCTCTCGCTGCCCGATCGCATCCGCGGCTACGGGCCGGTGAAGGCGAAGGCGGTCAGCGACGCCAAAGCCCACTACGCGCAGCTCGCCGCCGATCTCACCAGCCCGCCGCCGGCGCCGCGGCAGATCGCGGCGGAATAGGGCGCGTCTCGTGCCGCGGATGCAGTCGTAGGGTGGGCAAAGGCGCGAATGCGCCGTGCCCACCATCTTTGCGCAGATCACGTTGCTAAAAGGTGGGCACGCGGAGCCTGTCATCTCTGCGCGAGCGCTATTGCGCTCGTCGGGGGCGCGCATTCGCGCGACCCGTTGGCTTTGCCCACCCCACAGCTACAGCTTCGCGCCGACCATGCGATAGTCATCCATATCCTTGTTCGAAGATGCTGCGCTTGAAGCAGCTCAGGCGGCGGTGGAACCGGGTCGCGCGGACGCCGACCGACACAAGGACATCGAACGCTACGAAATCCGTCACGCCACAGTCCTACATCCGCCGCGTTTGAATACAACCTTAGCGGGTCTTAAGGCCGATATGCATGTTACCGGTCATAGGCAATCTTGGGTGGTAATCGATCATGGTGTGCAGAAACATATTTCGTGTCGCGCTGCTGGCGCTGGCGGCATACCTCGTCACCTGTCTGGCGCCGAGTGACCCGGCACTTGCGCAAGCCCGTCCCGAAGGACGTAGCGCGGCGCAAGCTCGCCCCGAAGGACATAGCGCGTCGGACGAAACGTCCATCAAATTGCAGATGAACCAATGGACGGTCGGCTTGGCGGCCGGCCTGCCTGACGGTGGTTTCGTGCGGTTTGCAAGCGAAATGGCGCGGACGATGGATGACGGCGATAACATGCGCCTGATCCCCATGGTGACCCGCGGCACGACCACGAACATCGCCGACCTGCTCTACCTGAGGGGAGTGGATGTCGCGATCACCTATGCGGATGCATTCGATTTGTATTCGAAGCAGGCGGGACTCTCCAATATCAACGATCGCATTCGCTACATTATGCAGTTTTTCATCTCCGATATTCACATCTACGCTCGCGACGAGTTCAAGTCTCTCGAGGACCTGAAAGGCCAGAAAGTCGGCGTCGGGACTTCGGGGGTTGCCGCCGCGCTTACAGGCCCGCTGATCTTCAAACGGCTTGGTATCGATATACAACCGGTGCCGGTCGGCGGGCCGATCGCTCTTGAAAAGCTGCACAAGGGCGAGGTATCCGCGATGGTGTATGTGGCGGCGAAGCCGAGTGAGTTGTTTGCCGGAATGAAGCCGGAGGAAGGCTTCCACTTCGTACCGGTGCCCTACAGGAAGGAGTTCACGGATTATTACTTCCCTTCCACGCTCAAGGCCGAAGACTACCCGACCTTCCTGCCGCCGGGCACTTCGATCGATACCATTGCCGTTCCGTCGGTTCTGGCCGTCTACAATTGGAAGCCGGGCTCGGATCGCAGTGAACGGGTCAATCGTTTTGTCGAGATCCTGTTCAACAACTTCGCACGTCTGCAGAAGCCGCCATTTCATGCCAAATGGAGGGACGTCAGTCTTGGGGCGCCGGTTCCCGGCTGGAAGCGCTATCCATATGCGCAAGCGGCGGTGGAACGTCTGAAGAATGCCGATGCCAATGCCAGCGCGAACAGGATTCCGGCAGACGACTCAGCGATGGAATATCAGCGCTTCTACGCCTTCCTGGCTACGCAACCGAAGGCGCCGGTAACAGATGCCGAAAAGCTGCAGTTCTATCGGGAATTCTTGGAGTGGAGCAGCCGCCAGCCGTCGAAATGACGTTCGCTAGAGCATGATCCGGAAAAAGCCTGCCCTCGAGCTTGACCCGAGGGTGGGCACCGGTTTTCCCTTAGCTAACAAACGCGGAACGTGTTTGCGCGGAGATCATGCTCAAACAAAAAGATAGAGCGGGATGACGATTCGAAGAAAAGTCATCCTGCTCTAGCCGCTTGCATCGCCTCACGCCGCCCGAACGAGGCCGGGCAGGGCGCCCTTGCCCCTGACTTCCGCCTCCTCGAACTCGGCGGCGGCGATCGCGCGCTCGAGCGCGGCGCGCAGTTCCTTGGCGGTCTCCAAGGTCAGCTCAATCCCGGCCCGCGCCCCGGGTTCGAGAGCCGTGTTGATGAAGTCGAGCGTGATGACGTCGCCGAGCGGCGCATGGCGCGCGTGATCATAGGCAACCACGGCTAGCGAGAGCGGGAACCAGTCGTCGCCCCGCTTGGCCATGCCTTCCGCCCGTGCGATCTCGATAATGGATGTACACATGTCCTTAAACCTCCTACTTCGCCAGATGCTTGCCGAAGAAGGCGAGCACCTTGCTCCAGCCATCCATCGCCTGCTCCACCCGGTAGAGCGGCCGATGCCAATACCAGATCCCGTGGCCGGCACCGTCATAGCGATAGAACTCGTGCGTCTTGCCATGCTTCTTGAGCTCGGCCTCGTGCTGGTTCACCTGCTCGGGGCTCGGCGCGCGGTCGTCGTTGCCGAATAGGCCAATCAGCGGGCAACAGAGGTCCTTCGTCATGTCGATCGGCGCGACCGGCGTCTTGGCATTCAACTCCTCCTTGCCCATCACCACGCGGCCGCCCCACAGCTCGGCGCAGGCGTCGACGTCCTTGCGCTGGCAGGCATAGATGAAGGCGTGCCGGCCGCCGGAGCAGGAGCCGAAAACGCCGACCTTACCGTTGTGATTTCCCTGCGCGCGCATCCACTTCACCGCGGCCTCGGTATCGCCGACCATCTGGGCGTCGGCAATGCCGCCGTCGGCGCGCACCTTGGCGGCGACGTCGTCCGGGTTGCCCTGGCCTGCACGCTCATAGAGGTTGGCGCAGATCGCAAGATAGCCATGATGGGCAAACCGTCGCGTCGTCTCGATGTAGAACTCGCTCCAGCCCGGCAGATGGTGGACCAGCACCACGCCTGGAAAGGGGCCGGGACCGGTGGGTTTCGCCACATAAGCGGTAATCGGCGTTCCCTTGTCGCCATTGATGGTCACGTTCTCGCAGGTCATGCCTCGGTAGAACAACATTAGTATCCCTCCATGGTCGTCAGCCGTCATCGTCCTTGGTGCTTCGCCGCCGCACCGTCACCGATAGGCGGCGCTCCCCTTGCTGCCGCTGCCGCGGTCGCAGCCGCGGCCAGTATTCGACAATCGCGCAGCCGGTGCAACATGGCAGCCGAGCCGTTCAAGTCTGCAGCGACGCAACGCCCATATTTGGCTCGGCTCAGTTCAACCGCAGCTCGGTGATGTGCCGTGGATCGGGCTTAAGCTCGTGACGTTCCACGCGCTTGACGATGTCGGTCAGCGCGGCATTGGCGCTGCATGCAATGCCTACTTTCTCGCCCTCGCGCACCACAAAACCGTTGAGGAATTCGATCTCCGTGCGCCGGCCTTTCTGCATGTCCTGGCCCATCGAGGGACGCTGCTCGGCGGAAGTGCGCTTGCCGTCCGCAAAGCGCTGTTCGTCGCAGACGCCCATCGCCGCCTCGTCGCCTTCGCCGGCACGCGCGATCGTCTCTGGCGGCAGGTGCAAGATCTCCTCCAGTTGATAGCCGTGCGCTTGGCCAACGCGGATCGCCTCGCTCCCGAGCCGGGTGGAGAAGCGGCGGATCGGCTCGCTTTGCAACATCTCGCCACCCGGCAGGCCGGTGCAGGCGGAAAGCCCGTTGCCCATGGCGTTGGCGACCAGTTTCGACCAGCGCTCGCCCCACAGATTGCCGGTGACCTTGGCGCTGTCGGCGGTGCCGACCAGGCGGCAGATTTCCGCCGCCCGCTGCGTGATACGGCCATGCACTTCGCCGGCGCGAAATACGGTGTGCGCCGCCCCGCCCTTGCCGGCGCCGCGGTGGATGTGGCCGGGCTCAGGCAGGTTGACCGTGATGCTGCTCGCAATGCAGCCGAGCGTCTTGCCCCAGCCGACGATGCCGGCGATCGTCTCTTCATTCATGCAGTTCTGCAGCGACACGACATAGCCGTCCGGCGCCAGATATTGCCGGATCAGCATGGTTGCCCAGGCCGTGTCGTAGGACTTCATGCAGACGAAGGCGATGTCGACCGGCGCCTCCTTGGCGAGCTGCTGGGCGTCGGTGACGTGCAGCGCGCGCACGGCAACCGAGAATTCCGCGACGTCGCGAGCGTGGGTGACGCGCAGGCCACCCTTCCTCATGTGCTCGACATGCTCGGGCCATGGGTCGATGAACGTCACGTCCTCGCCCGCCTGCACCATATGGGCGCCGGCATATCCGCCGACGGCGCCCGCTCCGACAATCGCTATCCTCCGACCCATGCTTTCCTCCCGGCATTCCCTTTAGCCGAGGCTAGCCGCCGGCTGGGCCGTTCGCAAACGGTGAACCGCGTCGCACCTGGCGCGTCCGGTTCACCCCCGATAGCGACCGAAGAGCGGACATCCTGGTTCGGCAGCTTCGTGCCCAGAAACGGACATGCATTTCGCGTCGCTCGGCAGGGCCTTTCAAGCAGACGGTCGTGGCTTCTTGCCAATCGAAGGTGGACTGGAGGGCGGCGGCTCGGTCTCGTGAAGCGCTGCGATCAAGTAGTCGACAAAGGCTCGCGCTGATGGCTTGGCGTCTCTGCCGCTCGCATAGACGGCGTTGAGCTCGACCGTTCCCGCGTCCCATTCCGGTAACAGCCGAACGAGCTCTCCTCTCTCTAATTCCCGACGGCACGCGCCGAGCGGAGTCATGACGATGCCCAATCCTTCGACGGCCGCTGCGATAGCGCCCAAGCTTGCTCTTACCGCCAACTTGCCCTCGACCTGGAACGAGGTCGCAGTATCGCCCTTGCGAAAGGACCAGTGGCCGCTAAGGCTTGCGGGCCCAAGAATGATCGCATGCTGGGCCAAATCCGTAGGGGTGAGGGGGGCCGCGGCCTTGTCGAGGTAAGCTCGCGACGCGGCGAGGACCCGCGGCCATGCGAGAATTCTCCGCACCGTCGCCGTCGAGTCGGAAAGAGGACCAAACCGAAGCGCGACGTCCACGCCTTCGGTCACGAGGTCGTCGCGCTCGTCTCCCATCATCAGGTCGATCCGTAGCGCCGGATGCCGGCTCATGAAGTCCGAAAGCCGGGGGATGACCTCCCGCACGGCAAAATTCGTTCCCAAACCGATCCGCAATATTCCGCGCAGCTCTCCCGTTCCGCGCGCAGCGTGTTCCGCCTCGTCGAGCTCGGCCAGTACAGGCTCGATGCGAGCCAGGAAGTTCAAGCCGGCGTCGGTCGGCGTTACCGCGCGCGTGGTCCTGACGAACAGCGCGACGCCGATTTCGCGCTCCAGCGTGGCGATCGTCCGAGACGCGGTCGATTGCGGAATGTTCAGCTCGCGACCGGCCGCGGAAAAACTTCCCTTGCGGGCGACCCGGGCGAACAGCCGCAGCGCGAAGAGGCGGTCACTCATAGCGAGAGTGGATAACTGAAAGCCATTTTGGCTGACTACAGCAGTCAAACGGAAAAGTCGATCTCATCCGTGAAGCCCGGAGCGCCTCCATACGGGGGGAACGTGGACTCTCGGCAGCATGGAGATCAGATATGCGGCACAAGTTCTCTCTGGCCTTTGCGGCGGCCTTGGCGGTGTTCCCTCTCGGGAGCGCTATCGCTCAGGTTGGTCAAAGTGGCTACTCCCTGCCACTGGCACTCGCGGTGAAGGCAGCGACCAAGGCGATCGCAACCTGCGCAAGCAACGGTTATCCAGTTTCCGCCGTTGTCGTTGACCCCTCCGGTGTCATCAAGCTCGAGGCCAAGGGCGACCACTCGACCATCCTCACCACTACGACAGCCTTCCGCAAGGCATACACCGTCGTGACTTTCGGGCCGATCTTTCGGTTCGACACTTCGAGCACGTTCGCGGCGCTCGTAGCCAAAAATCCGAACGGTGCAGCGCTAGCGACGCTGCCCGACATTGCACTGCTTCCCGGTGGGGTCGCGATCAAGGTTGGGGACGAAATCGTCGCTGCGCTCGGCATCGGAGGTTCGCCGGGCGGCGACAAGGATGAGGTCTGCGCCCAGGCCGGCGTCGAGAGCATCAAGGCCGATCTTGCAAGCTCACGGTGAATGGGCGCAATCGGCGCTCGCTGATAGCACCAACGGATAACTGAAAGTCAGCTTCGCCGGCTACTGCATTTGAATGGAAATGTCCACGTCGAGTCCACAGGCACGGGAAATATCCGTGACCGAGAAGCATCAAGGAGACGAGCATGAGCAGCGAAAGGAAGGTTGCCGTCATCACCGGCGCCTCGCAGGGCATGGGCGCAGCCCTTGTCGAAGCATATCGCGATCGCGATTACGGGGTGGTCGCGACGGCACGGTCGATCAGGCCAGCCAACGATGACCAAATCCTGGTGGTGCCCGGCGACATTACCGACCGGAAGACGGCCGAGCGTGCGATTTCCGAAGGCCTGGCCCGGTTCGGGCGGATCGATACGCTCATCAACAACGCCGGCGTATTCGTCGCCAAGCCGTTCACTCAGTATACAGAGGCTGATTACGCGGCCGTGCTGGGCGTCAACCTCACCGGCTTCTTTCACATCACCCAGCTCGCCATCGCAGAAATGGAGAAGCGGCGCAGCGGCCACGTCGTGCAGATCACGACGAGCCTGATCGAGCACGCGAACTCCAATGTGCCGTCCGTGCTCGCCTCGCTGACCAAGGGAGGCTTGAGTGCCGCGACCAAATCGCTGGCGATCGAGTATGCAAAGCTCGGCATCAGAGTGAATGCGGTTGCGCCCGGCGTCATCAAGACGCCGATGCATCCCGTCGAAACACATGCGCAGCTCGCCAAGCTGCACCCGCTTGGGCGGATGGGCGAGATCTCGGAGATCGTGGGGGCGATCCTCTATCTGGAATCGGCGGGCTTCGTGACGGGCGAGACCATTCACGTCGATGGCGGCCAGAGTGCGGGACACTGAACCTCCGTCGCGGGAGGTGCTTCGCGCCGCATTCATGCGCCGACGAGCAGGACACAGGAGTGAATGATCCATGTCGCACCATTATTCCGGTCCCGATTTCGGCTTCCCGCACGGAGACGCGCGCCTGGACCTCACGGATTTGTATGCCTTCCCCAAGCCAGGCGAGGCGGACAAGTCGATCCTGATCATGAACGTCTATCCTTCCGCCGTC
>Ga0210406_10002562_pt1 | contig 20616 bp, 25 predicted proteins | sample IncBWC30MmetaG_FD_155454 | JGI IMG/M metagenome (GOLD analysis project Ga0210406, IMG submission 155454) | Forest soil microbial communities from Barre Woods Harvard Forest LTER site, Petersham, Massachusetts, United States - Inc-BW-C-30-M | ecosystem: Environmental > Terrestrial > Soil >... | reverse complement strand
AGCAGCTCCGCATTTGTCAAACTGCAGGGAGCCGGTGCGAGCTTTCCCGCGCCGCTCTACTTGAAGTGGTTCAAGACTTACTCTGACGCTCACCAGAATGTACAGGTAGATTATCAGTCGGTGGGCAGCGGAAGCGGTGTAAAGAGCTTCATGGACAGAACGGTGGACTTTGCCGCCAGCGACGCGGCCATGAAACCGGACGATATGGCTAAAGTGGACGGCGGGGTCCAGCTGCTGCCGATGACCGCGGGCAGCATTGTCCTGGCGTATAACCTGAAGGAAGCGCCGAGCCTGAAACTGACCAGGGAAGGGTATGCCGGAATTTTCAGCGGCAAGGTGACGAAGTGGAATGATCCGTTGATCGCGAAAGCGAATCCGGAAATAAAGCTTCCGGCGGCCCCGATCAACGTAATTGTACGCGCCGACAGCAGCGGGACTAGCTTTGTTTTCTCCAAGCACCTGAGCGCGATCAGCAAGGACTTTGAAAGCTCCATCGGCGCGAACAATATGCCGAATTGGCCAGCCGGCACGAAGTCAAAGGGGAATGAAGGGGTCACCGCCAGCCTGTTGACGACTCCCGGATCGATTGGCTATGTCGAATACGGCTATGCACATAGCCAAAATCTAAGCACGGCAAGCTTGGAGAATAAATCCGGGAAGTTCATTGCCCCGACAGCCGCTTCGGGCGCGGCGGCGCTGGCCTCGGCACAATTGCCGCCGGACATGATTGTTTGGGTATCGGATCCGGAGGCGCCGGACGCATACCCCATCGTGACGTTTACCTGGATGCTGCTGTACAAGAAATACGACGACAAGAGCAAGCTTGAAGCCATCAAGGCCCTAGTGGATTACAGCTTGACCGATGGACAGAAGGATTCCGAATCTCTCGGCTATATCCCGCTGCCAGCCGCTATCGCCACCAAAGTAAAAGCCGCGGCGGACTCCATTTAGGGCGTCTGCAGTGGCGAAAGGGAATTGATCGCAACAAAGGTAAGGGTGCTTGATGGCTTCAGCGGTAACTCCGAACGAACTGCAGGACCAACGGGAAGGCCAGGCTTCAGGTCAAATCTGGCAACCGCCTTCGGGTTTCCAACGGTGGGGCGATGTTGCATTTCGTCGTCTGTGTTTTGCATTCGCAGTGCTGACCATCGGATTGCTGGTGTGGCTGGTTGTGGAGATTGGTTCCAAGGCCGTTCCAGCTTTTCGGGAGTTTGGCTTCTCGTTTCTAACGGGCACGACCTGGAATCCCAACTTGCACCAGTATTCCATTCTTCCCGAGATCTGGGGAACGCTGTATACATCTCTCCTGGCACTTGGAATCGGTTCGGCTTTTGGCGTAGCGGCGGCGCTATTCCTGAGCGAAGGGTTTCTCGGAGAAATGGTCTTCGACATTCTGAAGAGGTTGGGGCTGCATTTGCATCCGTTCTGGGAAAAACTGCCGCAGCGAATGGAAGGGTTGTTGAAGAACACCATTGAACTGTTGGCGGCAGTTCCAAGCGTTGTTTACGGTTTATGGGGACTATTTGTCGTCATTCCCATGATTCGGCCACTCTGCAATTGGCTGCACGATCGCATGGCGTGGGTTCCCTTTTTCTCAACCGACCTGAGCGGTCCGGGAGTTTTACCCGCCGTGCTGGTTTTGTCCATCATGATCCTGCCAACGATCACGGCCATCAGCCGGGATGCACTGGTTTCCGTGCCACCGAAGTTGCGGATGGCTGCCTACGGACTGGGAGCGACGCGCTGGGAAACCATTCTTGGGGTAATTCTTCCGACTGCTTCCCGGGGCATTTTCGGTGGCATCATCCTGGCGTTTGGCCGCGCACTGGGCGAGACGATGGCCTTGGCCATGCTCATCGGGAATGCTAATCGTTTAAGTCTTTCGCTCTTCTCGCCAGCGAACACCCTGGCGGCACTTTTGGCCAACAGTTTTCCGGAGGCCGGTCGCCGGGAAATCCCAGTACTCATGTATGCGGCGCTGGTGCTGCTGGGAATTACCTTGGCAGTCAATATTATCGGGGCGATCATCCTGGAGCGAGCGGCGGCGCAGGCGGAAGCAAAATGAGTGAAATCGATAAGCTCGAAGTCGAGGCGGAGCGAAATCCGTTCAAGGACGTGGACTTTGCGGAACTGGAGACATCCCTCTATCGTCCGCGAACCTTCTTGAGCATTCTATTCAGCTGGATTGTTGCGTTAATGACTTTTATGGCGTTAGTCCCCCTGTTCGCCGTTTTGTGGAAGCTGATCTTGCGAGGCGGGAAACGACTTAGCCTAACTCTTTTTACCCAACTGCCCCCAGCCCCACTGGAACACGGAGGTGGCTTCGGCAATGCCATCGTGGGGACAGTAGTCATGGTCGGCATCGCGGCACTAATCACGATTCCATTTGGCGTTCTCACCGGAGTCTATCTGGCTCAGTCAAAAGAAGGCAGATTGGCGTCGGCAGTGCGCTTCTCGGCGAAGATTCTGACCGGATTTCCGTCAATTCTGGCAGGGGTTTTTGCGTATGGTGCAGTCGTCCTGATCACTGGCGGTTTCTCGGCACTGGCGGGCGGAATCGCGTTGGCCATCCTGATGCTGCCCACGATCATTCTGACATCCGAGAATGCTATTGCCATGGTGCCGGCAAAAATGAAAGAGGCCGCGATCGGCATGGGAGCGACAACGACGCAAACTACATTGATGGTTTTGCTGCCCACGGCCATGCCCGGAATCCTGACGGGAATCATGTTGGCGGTGGCGCGCGCGGCGGGCGAGACGGCGCCGTTGCTCTTCACGGCGCTGTTCAGCAATTACTGGCTCATGAGCCACGGCCGGGTAAACATCATGCAGCCAACCGCCTCGTTAGCTGTGCTCATTTACAACTTTTCCGCGATGCCATTTCCGAATCAGGTTGAACTGGCCTGGGCGGCGGCTCTGGTGCTTGTGCTTCTGGTGCTGGTGACAAACCTGATCGGCAAGAGTTTTTCCAGTGAGCAACTGGAACGATAGGAGATTGCCATGTCTACAGGAATGATGCCCGGTGCAGTTCCCAACCCGACGGGGGTGCCTGCGCCACTGAAAGCACCAGCGTCGAGCGAAGTCGTCATTGATTGCCAGATCAAAGAATTATTCTATGGAACCTTCAAAGCGGTTCGAGACACCACCATTCCGGTGAAGAAAAATGCCATCACCGCGTTCATTGGACCTTCCGGGTGCGGAAAGAGCACCGTGTTGCGCTGCCTGAACCGGATGAATGACCTGGTACGCGGCTTTCGATTTAATGGCCACGTCCGTTATCGCGGGAAGGATATCTATGCTCCGGCAGTCGATCCCGTTGCGGTGCGTCGCTACATTGGAATGGTGTTTCAGCAGCCGAACCCGTTTGCGACAAGCATATCCAATAATGTCGCGTTCGGATTGCGCATCAACAACTTCAAGGGTAATAGAGCGGAGAAAGTTGAGCAGGCATTGAAGCGAGCGGCGCTGTGGGATGAGGTGAAGGATAAACTTCACGCCAGCGGTCTTTCTCTGTCCGGCGGACAACAACAGCGCCTATGCATCGCCCGCGCCGTGGCCACCGATCCAGAGGTACTGCTGATGGACGAACCTTGCTCGGCGCTGGACCCGATTGCCACTCGGAAGATTGAAGAATTAATGCTGGAACTCAAGACCCGCTATACCATCGCGATCGTGACGCACAACCTGCAGCAGGCGCAGCGCGTAGCGGACAAGACGGGTTTCTTGTACGTGGACACGACACAAGGTGGCAGAACCGGTTATCTGGTAGAGTTCGGCGATTCCAAGGAACTGTTCGAACATCCAAAAGAGAAACACACCCGGGATTACATCCGGGGCGAATTCAGCTGAGCCCAGAAGCGAATTGGGAGTGGGGATGTATGGGTGTTACGGGAAACGGAAGCGAGCTGCATGCGCGCACCAGGCGGAGACTCGTGGCAATATTGTTCACGCTACTGTTCGTTGCGGGCTGCTCCGACTCAGCGAGCAGGCCTGCGGAAGCCCCGCTCCCACCAGGAAGCATGCAGTTGACAGGTGCCGGTGCGACGTTCCCATCCGCGCTATATAAAGTGTGGTTTGAAGCCTACCATAGCGAAAATCCATCGACCTTCATCAAGTACAGTGCGGTCGGTAGTGGTGAAGGCGTTCGCCGGTTCGTCGGGAAGAATCTTCAGGAGAACGAACAGGTCGATTTCGGCGCCAGCGATGCGGCCATGCAGGACGCGGAACTCGCCCAAATGGACCACCGTGCGCTGATGATTCCGATGACGGGGGGATGCGTAGTGCTTGCGTACAATTTGCCAGGATTTAAGGGGCAAGTGAGGCTGTCGCGCCGTGCCTACACCGGCATTTTTCTTGGAGAGATTAAGAAGTGGAATGATGCGCTCATCGCACAATCGAACCCCGGCGTCAGTATGCCGAATCTCACGATCGTTACGGCTGTACGCCAAGACCCCAGCGGTACAACCTACGCGTTTACGGGCAACCTCGACGCCGTGAGCGAAACCTGGCGTAGTCATTACGGGCCCGCTACCCTTGTGAATTGGCCTGGAAACGCGATGCGCGCATCGGGAAACGAAGGGGTCGCCGCACTCATAGAGAAGTCGGTGGGATCGATCGGATACCTCGGATTTGAATTCGCTCGCCGCATCAATTTGCCGGTTGCGTCACTCGAAAACAAGGAAGGAACGTACATCCGGCCGTCCAGCGAGAGTTGCTCAGCGGCCTTGTCATCCGCGGAGTTGCCCGAGAATTTGAGGCTTTTTATCTCAGATCCTTCCGGCGTGGATTCGTACCCATTGGTAACCTTTTCATGGATTCTGGTTCGAAAAAACTATTCCAATCCGCAAACAGCCGCAGCGGTCCGCGATCTGTTCCGTTGGTGCCTGCTTGGAGGACAGAAGTACGCACCCGGTTTAGACTTTGTGCCATTGCCGAAGAATGTAGCTGAGAAATCGCTAGCAGCCATAAACAGCATCAGTCCCAGCCGGTAAGATAGCGCATGCTCCAGAATCACTTGTTGGCCTACCAGATCGACCAGGGGTATTTGTGGCCCTTGGCGTACTGGATGTATCCACACGAAGGGCTCGGATCGACTCCAGCGTGCGACACTGCACGTCCCCAGCCGACCCACATACCCGGCGCTGTCGCACACCTGGTCCCAGCAAGTGTGGAAGGCCTCGGAGGTTTCCTTCCAGGAGAGCTTGCGCGCCCCGCGGGCCAGAAACAGCATATAGGCTCTGGTCAACTGATGCTTCCCATCGCCCCAGGGTTCGTCCTCCACTACGCCACATATTTCCGGCAGTCCACGCGTCGCATGCGATACAGCAGGAAAACCAGAAAGCCCCACAAGGAACGAACAAACGGATCAGTTCTTTTCGTTCACCGGATCTCAACACGGCCATGGTTTCCTCCATGTCCATCGCGTGCATTTGCAAGGCTCGCTCAATCAAACGGCGACCTGTCTGGGTGAGCTCGACGATCCGGCTGCGACGGTCTCTCGCGCCGGATGTTCTACGGAGCAGTTTTTGGGGTTGCAGATGATCGGCCACGGCGGTTATCGAGCCACTCGTAAGGAGTACCTTCTTCCCGATGGTTTCTAGCGATCTGGTAGAATTTCCGGAAGGAAGAGACGAACATTGCTGATAGCGGCGCCGTTGGCGGTGCTGGTGCCCTGCGAGATAGCAGAAGCGATGAAATCGACGTTCGCTTCAGTTGCGCATGTGAGTTTGGCGAGGGTGGAGAGAGAGCAAGGTAGCGCGATGGGAGGATCACCTGTGGTGTATGAACTGCGGATTTATCACGTGGTCCCCGGAAAGATAGAGAACCTGGTAGCCCGCTTCCGGGACCACACGATGAAGCTTTTTGCGGACCATGGAATCAAGAGTGTTGCGTACTGGACTGCGCTGGACGAACCGGTGAAAAGCAGCACCTTCTTTTATATTCTGGAGCATCCGAGCCGGGAAGCGGCGGCAGCGAACTGGAAGGCTTTCCAGGACGATCCGGAGTGGAAGAGCGTGAAGGCGAAATCGGAAGAGAATGGAAAATTAGTGGAGAAGATTGACTCAACGTTTTTGACGTTGACGGATTTTTCGCCGCGGTTGGGGTAACTACTCTCCTTACCGAATATTCTGTGCAGCCCATGGGGGATGTCATTCCCCTAACCAGACCGCGAGGCTCAAGCAATTCGTGGACCTGCTCGAGTCTGGTGAACGAAATTCGCGCGGGCACGCGTGTGCAACGAAGCACAGTTCGGGACAGATCTCAAGGGTCTGAGCAGCGGCAACGCGTAACACGCTAGATTTGGGCTCTTTAGGCGGCCCGTCGTTCGTAGCGGTGGCGCAGTCCCCCGACCTGGAGTAGCGCCACGACCGATCCCATTTCCCGCGGCTGAATCGCTCGTGGCTCCGTCGAGTCCTTCCCCAACGAAAGATGTGTTCTCGATCGGTAATAATAATTGCTCCAATTGGAGCCTTCGAATCTAGACAGAAAGCTAACTGGGCTCACGAGAATTTGGTCTTTGGTCGCGTCTGGCGTTCGCCGTCGACGATGAGGTCGGCCCGCTCGTTGTAGAACGCGACCAGCCCGGCGATCTTGACGTTCTCGGGGAGTGGCGTCTTGTACGACCAGACCAGGTCCTTGATCTTCTCGCCGCCGGCATCGACGGACCAGTATTCGGCGAAGCCCTTATACGCGCAGCCCGTGACGGTGTCGGTCGGAATAAGCAGGTCCATGCGCACGTCGAGCTTCGGGATGTAGTAGCGAGTCGGCAAGCTCGTCTCGAATAGCAGCGTCGGCCGGTGCGTATCGGCGATCTTCACGCCGTTTACCTCGACCTCGACGTGCCGGGAGCTGTGCAAGATGTCGATGCGCTTGTACGGGTCGTGTGGGTGGACGAAGACCTCCTCGTCCTCCTCGAACCATCCGTCCATGGCGTCCCAGTCGAAGCGGATCAGGTCGCGCAGCTCCTCGACCGGTGACTCCGGGTAGTGCCAAGCGGCGTCCTCGACCTCGCGGCTGTCACCCTTGACGGTGAAGTTGTGGGCGTCGCCCCGGCTCGGCGTCGCATTTGTTCGCACTCTTTACATAGCCCTGAGCCGCAAGGAGCGCGATGACCTCCTCAGCTTCACGGCGACTGATCTTGAGAGTGTCGGTGAGATCGGAGAGGTAGCGGATCTGCTCCCGTTCCGGAAAGCCTAAGACTCCAGGCGCTTTCACTTCTAAGCTCGACGGTCTGCCGGATGTGCTACAAGGTCTAACACCTCTCCAAAGTGCGGCTTAGGCCGGTTTCGAGGAAAAGCTAAATCCCTCACGACGATGCTGAGTAACTTCGCGACCCGAAACTGGCCAGAGCTTCGGCTTCATCGTCAAAGCTTGGGATAATGTCTAGCAGGTGAAATACATTCAGCACCTGCAACACCCGGCCGACCGGGCATAGCAGTTTTAGGTCGCCGCCGTTCCGTTTGAGGGCAACGTACGTCTCTATGATGACGCTGACGCCGGAACTGTCAATCTGCGACAGATTTCCTACATTCAGCAACAGCTTGCGCGCACCCTTGGCAACCAACTCTTGTAGATGGCCGCTCAATAGTTCGCTTTCGCCGCCGCTAATGGTTGACCTTCCCCGTAGGTCCATTATGGTGACATCGCCGGATCCATGGATGGATATTTGAAGGCCCATATCGTCCTTAGTTCGATGCGGCACGGTGATGTTCGTCACTTCACTACGAAGCCGCCTTATGAGGTTGGCTTCATGCTGTAGGTGGGAAACGCTGATTCTACAGCCTTGTGCGCCACAACTTAAGAGAAGCAACGTCAGTCAATCGTCTCAACAAGCTGCCACAAATATGGACAGCTACAGACACACGCTGTTTGACTGTGGCATCTACAATTCTGCCACCTCTCAGTTTCACAACCAGGTGATCTCCGACTTTATGTTTGCTCATATTCTGCTCGCGCATCTAATCAAAAGGAGAGTGGGCACTAACGATTCGGCTACCTCAGGCGTGTTAACTACTTGTTCTCGCTTTTTGTCACCGTAGGATCGTTGGAACCCTTCACAGACATTTCCGGAGCATACAGCATCGCGGTCGATCCTGAGCAGTATCTCGTGACCGCCAGCGCTCCCGATTTTACGTGAAACCATCCAGATACCAATCGGAATGACCGTAACCCGGAATTCTTGCTGGCGGAGACCATCCCACGGTCTGTTACCGGTACGGTGACCGACGCGCTGCGCGGAACACGAACCTCACCACGACTGACGCGAATGGGCGATACACGCTCACAAACCTGCGATGGTCGTTCTGCCGGTAAGTGAAATCCTGCCCGTTCGAGGCGTTGATTTCGTGGGCACGATCCCCGCCGATCTTCAGTTCGTCCAGGTATTCGCCGCCGCTGTGGTGAAAGATGCTAAGAATCCCGAGGCATCCAAACGCCTCATCGACTTTCTCGCGTCGGAAAAGGCGACTCCCACGGTCGAGAAGACAGGGATGAAGCGGCCGGCACCTCGGTGACCGTGATGAAAAAACGGCACAGAATTGCAGAGTCACGCAATCTGCTCGAAAATCTCTGCAACGAATCGTGGCCGAAGGTGCTAGGCAGCGATGAATGACCTGAATCCGGCTAATTCACCGCGTCAAGCTCATTTGGAATGAGTTCCTCGCATTGTTAGCGGTTTGTCGGCAACCCTGTTCATGTCACTTCGTAGGATCGCGTTGTGAAACGTAGAACTGACCAGCGAGCGCCGCTTGTATCGCGGGCACCAATTGGTGTTTCATGTGGCGTTTTTGCACGTATCCGAACGCCCCCGCTCCCATGCAACCGTCGATGAACTCTTTATCCGAATGAATCGTCAGAAATACGAACTTTGCTCTGGAACCAGACTCCCGCAGTTTGTGCACAGCGTCAATTCCGTTCAAAATCGGCATGCTGATATCAGCCACAACGACGTCAGGACTGAGGCTATGGGCTTTCGATACCAATGCCGCACCATCTGCTGCGGTCCCTACAACATCAAAATAGGGAGACAAGAGAGCAATCTCGGCTTCCAGCATAGCTAGATGGTCATCGGCTAATAGGATGCGTGGGCGAATCAGAGTGTCCCCCACAAAGCATTATTAAGGTGCACTCGGTCTAATTTCAGAGCGGCGAACCGGGCAGCGTGATTAAGGGTACGTGCGGGAATGAATGCCGGGCTACTAGGGAAACCCCTAGCTGCTAGCTACAGTGACGCCTGAATACAAGAGACTCTAAGCCGCTTCTTTGGTCGACATTCAGGACGGTTCGGCATAAGGCGGCCTACTCAATCGATGCGATAAGCCATTGGACAATTGCTTGGTCGCCGTTCGACAGGTCGGGAAGCCTTGTTTTCAGAGCTTGGAGGAGTTCTTTATCGAATAGTTTAGCGCGGGGTTTCTCTCCGCTCTTCTCGAAGAGTTCACGATACGCACGGGCCAAAGCGACTACCCCTGCGTCAGACGCTAGCGCGCATCCTCTAAATGCTTCAATGACGAACCCGCCACTTCTGACGTCATTCCCCCCAAAGGAGGCGAGTCCGGACCAATAGCGAATTGCCGATTCGACATTAGTGGGGTCGGAATCGAGAGTTTTCTTTAGGTCGGCGAGCTCTTGTTGAATTGGATATTTGTCGTCCGCCATAGTTGTCTACCGACTCCACCGTTAAATTTGACATTCTCTCACAAATAACCCAAATCTACGAAATGCCTTGGCATGGACGAGAAAGGACTCCGCTCCCTAGTTCAATCTTTGACTATAAACACGGATTCATTTTCCTTCGCAAAGAAGATAGCGATTTCCGCCATCTGGCCGCCCATGATTGCGGTGGACGCGGGCCTATGCAAATTCACTGAGGGAAGGGGCGGTTTTGAGGTGGGCTGAAACTGTGCTGCAGAGTGCGACGCACGACCCGGCGTGCCCGGAGAATTGGCTAGGGGAGAGAATAAGCTTATTCAGCCATGCGACGCCCAGACTCGTTAGCGATTTCGCGTGAAGTGGGTCCTGCGGTCGCTCATCTAAGAAACGCTCAACACGCCACCTCGATAATTATTCCACGACCTTCGCGGCAAAGCTGCAGAACTTTTTTCCGCACATTTGAGGAATAAGTCGGCCGTCCATGTGTTTTGTCCTATGAGCACCCGCGATATTTCGTAGATTCCAAAAGATGCGCGGCCTCAAGGAGTCGGGAATCGTGACCAAAGCCACCGCGCAGAGCGTTGGAAGCGAACTGTTGCTGGAAGTCCGGAAGCGGCACTGCTATTCCGAGTTCGTAATGAAAGACGCCAAAGGGGCGCTGGCTACCATGTCAGACAATCCGTATGTCTTGATGGTGCCTATCGCCACACCGGGAAGCCTGTTGAGGTCGGCGTGGTCGGCATCATTAAGTTTGAAAACGGAAAGGTCAACGGAACACCTGTATTGGGATCAGGCGAGCGTACTGGAACAGTTGTGGTCTTATGTTCACCGACTCGCTGAGACCGGCGCTCGAAACCGGCAGGAAGCAAGGTGGCACGAATGCTAGGAGCAATGACTAGTCACATCTGTAGTCAACATGTGCGGGAAGCGCGCGCCGCTCGGGAAAATATTGAGATGTTTAATGAACGGTTCTCGCGCTACCGTGGCCTGCTTCATTTCATGGCAGGCCGTGTCCTAGGTCGTTCTGAGCGAGCCGACCTTGCTCTAGAGAACAGTTGGCTCGCCGCATCTCTCAATCCACCGAGATTAGACAATGAAGGTGCGTTTCGCAGTTGGCTATTCAGAATTCTTATCGATGAAGCTTTGGCGATTCTCCGCAGGACTCGCGAGCCAGTAGGCCGAGGTCCTTCACGATGAGGTATCAGCAATGAGAGGAGGGCATACAACACGCCGGCAAATAGTCCCGAAGAAAGTTTCTGTTCCGCAACAAATGTCCGTTTATGCAATCGAGGTCGCCCGCCGCCAACTGGGCGGCACATGGCGATGGCTTATTGGCGATCCTTTTACCGTGTCGCTTGATTTCAGAGGCTCTCGGCCTCCTGTACTGAAGTAGAACTTATAACTCGCCGGGCCGAAGCTTGGCCGACGGCACGAGGAGAATAATGGATCTATGCAGCTTCCTGAGATTGAGTCCCCTGTGCAGAATATTTCGACACATCCATCACTCGAACCCAGAGTTCCTCGTATCGCGATCGTGGGTGCCGGGTTTGTGGGTTCCACAACAGCATATGCACTCGTGATGTCAGGAATGGCGGCTGAAATTGTACTCATCGATCGAGATTCGCGCCGTGCCGAGGGGCACGTAAACGATTTACGTGATGCTGAAGTGTTTTCACATACCACTCGCATTTATGTCGGCGATTTTTCGGACTGCTGCTCGGCGGACGTAACGATCATCACCGCAGGAGTTAGCCAGTCAGGTCAGAAGTCGCGAATCGAAGGGCTACGCGACACGGGAGCGATACTGCACGGACTCGTCAATGACGTTTGTCTGCAGAATCCGAGCGGAATCCTGCTGATTGCATCGAATCCAGTCGATGTTCTGACATTTGCAGCATGGCGATGGTCCGGACTTCCTGCCGGTCGAGTGATTGGCTCGGGAACATCTCTCGACACGTCGCGCTTTCGCCGCCGACTTGCGGAACACTACGGGATTGCCTCTGTCAACGTTCACGCATATGTCATCGGAGAACATGGTGACAGCCAGATTCCTGTCCTGTCATCGGCTCGGGTGGCGGGATTTCCTCTCGCTGAATTCTCCAAAGAACTGGGGCTACCCCATGAAGAGAGTTCATTAACCAGGATTGCGAGTGAAACACGAACAGCAGGAGGCGACATTATCAAAGCGAAGGGCGCAACGTATTACGGAATTGGAGCCGCGCTGGTTCGTATCATTCGCGCCATTCTGCGCGATGAACGCGCAATCTTGACCGTTTCGAGCCGGGTGCCCGAATCAATGCAATTGGGTGAAGTATCGCTATCTCTCCCAAGCATCGTCGATCGGCACGGAATCACGCGCGTACTGCCGGTTGCGCTAAATCCCTCAGAGAGGAGGACGCTAGAAGCGTCTGCCGAAGTCGTCAGAAGAAATATCGCGAGCTTGTCTCAAACGATACCGATCTGACAAGCCGACACAGTCCCGAGCGTGAAGCTGCGGCTCGTGTGGGCGAAAAACAAAAACAAGGAGCAACAATGAAAATTGGGTTTGTGAGCATGCCCTTATCAGGGCATTTGAATCCCATGACAGCACTGGCACGCAGACTACAATCACGCGGCGACGAGGTCGTATTTTTCGGCGTTCCCGACGTCGAACCATTCGCTCGCGCTGCGGGTCTCGACTTCGTGCCATACGGCGAAGCAGAGTTTCCCGTCGGTTCTATCGACAGAGTCTATAGCTCCGTGGCAACGATGCGGGGCTTTGAGGTGGTGCGGCATTCGTGCATGGATTTAAATCCTGACCTCACCCAAGTGGCCTTCGACTACTTAGCTGAAAAAATAACAACGACAGGCGTTGAGGCTTTGGTGATCGACACTGTCCACTTCTTCATCGAGCTTGTTCCTCTAAGCATGTCTATACCGTATGTCCAGATTTGGAATGTTCTTCACCTCGATTTCTCGGGAGCAACTCCACCGTCACTTTTCGGCTGCCCGCTTGATAGTTCTCCGGAAGGCCTTAATCGAAACGCTGAGAATTTACGTAAATTAGGCACGATATTTGGTCCGATGGCGGAAGTCGCGAGGTCTTATGCCGAAAAGGTCGGACTCAAGATCGATTGGAGTGATCCTGGTGCGACCGTTTCCAAGTTGGCGGTAATAACTCAGACGCCGAAGGAATTCGATTTTCCGGGGATCCCCTGGCCAGTACAGTTTCACTACGCTGGTCCGTTTCACGACGATGAAGGTAGGGAGCCGGTACCTTTTCCATGGGAACAATTGACAGGCAAACCTCTTATTTACGCTTCACTGGGGACGCTGGTGAATGGCCTAGATGACGTGTACAAAAACATTCTTAAAGCGGTTGGGCCCCTGGAAGATGTTCAAGTTGTACTTTCTGTCGGCAAGAATATTAGTCCAGAGAATCTTGGCCGAATTCCCTCAAATACGATTGTCGTCCGCTCTGCTCCTCAAATTGAATTGCTGAAGCGTGCAGCGCTTTGCATTACGCATGCTGGATTGAACACCGTTCTTGAATCCCTGGCGCATGGAGTGCCCATGGTTGCTATTCCCATAGGCTATGACCAGCCTGGCACTGCGGCCAGAATTGCACATCATGGAACAGGCGAATTCATAGAACTGGACGAGCTAACAGCGAAACGCCTGAGGGGGTTGATCGAGAAAGTTTTGCAAGATCCGAGCTATCGCGAGCGGGCTGATTATTTCCAGAAGGTGATTTCAAAGACGCGAGGACTGGATGTGGCCGCCGACATCATCGAACAGACACTCAAAAAATATCAAACGGAGGTGCTGCGTGACGGCCGTTCTGTTGCACGACAAAAGCGTAAAACGGCAGAGGGCGTGCAAGTATGACTGACATAGTAACGGCATCCAGCAACAAGCTCGATAACTGGAGCGACAGCGGCCCATGGTACGAAGGCACTCACGGGGAGCGTATCGAGGTGCGAGTCTCCAGTCTCGATACGAACGGCGCGTATGCGGTCGTTGAATCCATTGCAGCTCCCGGTTGTGCCACGCCGATGCACCTTCATCGCAACGAGGCAGAGCATTTCGTGATCATCGCGGGTAGCTACCGCATCGCGATCGGAGAGAAAATCTACGAGGCGTCGGCCGGGGCTAGCATCATCCTGCCTAAGGGCGTCCCTCATAGCTGGCGCAATATCTCCAGCGAGCCCGGACGCATGGTAGTAATCCTCACTCCAGGGGGATTCGAGCAATGTGTCCCGACCATCCGCAACAACCCTTCCGAACAGCTTGAGGCGGTCGCTGCATCTTATGGCTGCTACATCGTCGGATCGCCGGTCAGCTCATAGCGAAAGACAACATCGACCAGCGACACACGCGCTTGACCGCCGCTCCGTACGGCGCAATTCGTGAAGATGAAATACCAATCGTTGGATCCGAAAGGAATACGAACACAACATGAGCGAGACAACTTATGCACTTGGACATTCGCCGGCGGAGGTTCAGCGTCTAAAGAGTCAGGGGGCCATGTTACGACCGATCACCGAGCGTCTACTGCGCAACGTGGGAATCGACGCGGGCATGCGGGTCCTGGACTTGGGCTGTGGTCCCGGCGATGTCTCCATGCTGGCCGCCGAACTGGTAGGCCCAGAAGGATCCATTGTCGGCATCGATCGGAGTCAGGAGGTTCTCAACGTGGCCAAAGAGCGGGCCCGAGAGGTCGGATTGCACCATCTTAGCTTTGTGCAAGCTTCGATCGAAGCGTTCTCAGCACGCGAACCCTTCGATCTCGTAATCGGCCGATACATTTTGATCCACCAGTCAGAGCCCGTCACACTGTTGCGTAACGCTGCGCGCCTAGTCCGGCCGGGAGGAGCATTAGCCTTCCATGAGGTTCGTGTGGGCGACGATACTGGATCCTTTCCGCACGTTCCGCTATGGGATCGGACTGCAAATCTTATCCGAATCGCTTTCCAATCCTCGCTGCAGAACTACTATGCCGCCGATCGCCTCGTAGAGCATTTTTCCGAGGCCGGCCTGCCGTATCCCCATTTGTTCTGCGAAAAACTAGTCGGGGGTAGCGCGGATTCACCGCTTTATGGTTGGCTCGCTGAACTTCTGCAGAGTCTTCAACCTCAACTGGACAGAATGAGGATCGTTCCGGGCGACACGTTCACGATGGAAGGGCTGGAGAGCCGGCTCCGAGATGCGGTCGTCGAAGCGCGTAGCCAGATCTTTGGACCTGCGCAGGTTTGTGCCTGGGCGCGGCTCTGAACCCAGTTTGTTCTTGAACGAAGGAGATTTATATGGTCGATATAGTTGCGCCAAACAAGGGAAAGCAACTGAATCAAACACCGTCACCTCTGAATGCGTTCAAGCGAGCGGAATCGTTTGAGCTATCCAAGTGGTACATGGGGACGCTGATGACGAACCTTGCCGAAACCAAAGACACCAATGGAGCATTTCTTTTGGTCCAAGGAACCTTAGTACCTGGCACCGAACCGCCTCCGCACGTCCATTCCCGCGAGGACGAGCTCTTCTACGTTCTCGAAGGAGAATTCGACGTGTACGTCGGAGAGGACATTTTCACAGGGGAAACAGGAGAATGCGTGTTTCTCCCTAGACTGAAGCCGCACGCGTTTATTATCCGGTCGCTTCAGATCCGCCTACTCACTCTGGTAACCCCAGCAGGGCTGGAAGAAGTTTTCCGCGACAGGAGCACGCCTGCCGAGAAGTTGGAGGCTCCGAGCGGAGCGCTCACCTATTCGCAAGCCGATTTGAATCAGACGGTGCAACGGTTCGCAGAGTACGGTGTGCGAATCTTGAGCCCGGAAGAGGTCGCGGAGCAAATTCCCTTGTATCCCAAACCGCTCATACTGAGTATGCCTGCTGACCTCACAACGGACCAAAGAGTCTGAGCCAAATCAGACCCCGCCACATAGCTGCGGTACGGAAGAAGAGAGGAACCATTGCGGGTCCTGCATGGTTGGGGACGACGGGAGTCGAACCCGCGGCCTCTGCCGTGACAGCGTAGTGTGGTTAGTTAGGTTTTACAACGACTTACAAGACAGGGGGGACTGCCAGACTACGCGTAAAACGTACAAGACATCGCACTCTGTGAGTTGGGTTGTGGGTTGGAAAAAAGCCGTCTTCCGAAACAAACGGGTAGCCTCTCCCTTCTCGCGGCAATTGCTTTGACAGAACTAATCCACGTCCCCAAACTGGCTGAGCTCGCCTCCAAGAGAGTGGCCGCGGCTGACGACCTTCCCGTCCTTCTGCGCGTAGATCGTTTGCTGGGCGTCCAGCGCTGGTTTTAGATAATTTTCAATGGCTACTTTTTCACCGAGGCCAGCCCCATCGAGGAGCGCAGTCATCCTTCCGCGCAGTCCAGCGAGCGCCTGGTACGCTGACTGAGCAGCATTCTTCGGCGAGTAACCGGCTGCTTCTCCGGATTCCTTGAGGCCCTGAGCACGAGCTTCGCTCACCTTGAGGTGCCGCTTGGTGACCTTCGTTCTCCGGCCGTCAGGTTTTCTTGATGACTTTCGCGCCATGATCCCTTATACCACTCTTCTGTCCCCGCCAATCTAAGCCGCTGGCCTCGAGCATTTCCTCTGCACGCTCACCCATCGGCATATAGTAACAATCACTCCGCCGGACACGGGCCGGGTACGGTCAAATTGTTCTGGGACACGGTTAGCGGTCAGCGGTGAGCCAGAGGGACATACGGGCTTGGGGGAAATTCTTCCTTCGGCGGCTTATATGGCTCGGTTGGCGGTGGCGGTTGCTTGATAAGGTCACGTAACCACAACAGCGAGTAACCGGTGGCGCTAGGGCTGTTGCCTGATGGTGCTTGTTTTTCGGGATAGCCGAATTCCAAGATTTCGCGGGTCTGAAGGTTCATCGCAAACACCGGCTTACCACTCTTGGCGAATAGCTCCGCCAGCTTCGACGACGCGGTCTTCCGACCATTGACGGCGCCGCGCCACAAACTCCCTTCAGGTTGCACCTCGAACAGGTCAAACAGATCTTCCACAATCGCCTCGCAATCGAATTATATCGTATTGGATGTACGGATAAAACTGTAGGTTTCCATCTTTTTGGTCGTGACTGTGGCCCCGCGGAATTTGCTGTTCCTGGCAAAACATGCGGGGTGCGTATTTCGGGAAGACTAAGGTCTTTCGTGTCTTCAGAAACACACACGCCGAGTAGAAAACATGCTTGTGGTCATCTTTCGGCCACGCCTCCTAGGACTACGCATCGCGTCCAAGAACACGAACTGCTTCGCCTGTGGTGGTCTCTTTCTTGTTGTCGATTGATGTCATTTTCGGACTCGCTTCTGTATTGCCTTCTACTACATAGCGCCAAGACTGTCGCTTCTGTCTCCTTCGCATCGCTTCGAGTAAAGAAAATGAATAATCCTTTGCGAGGAAATTGTTAGTACGGTAGCGTACGGTGTCAGTGGGTTTTACTTGGTAGGGGACTGCCGTAGACCCACCGGCGTGCAGCGGTAGACCCAAACACTTTCGGGCAACACCCTCGGCGGGGTGACCATGAAAGCGAAACTCATAGCCGCTTCTGTGGCGGTATTCGCGCAGGACGGTTGGGCTTTAGCGAAATCAATCCTTGCTTCAAGGCAAATATGACCATGGCGGCGTTGCTCCTAAGGTTGAAAGCTTCCATGACGTGATGCTTGTGAAATTCCACAGTCTTTTCACTTAGGTTGAGCAATCCCGCGATTTGCTTTATGGTCAGGCCTTCGGCTAACAACTGAACGATTTCCCGTTGTCGTTGGGTCAATTTTCTGGAAAACTGCCGCGCTCTGGCCTCCGTTGCAGCCCAGTCTTCAGCTCTCAGCTTGGGCGTTATATAGGCATTGCCATGCATGACATGCTCGACTGCCTTTAACAACTCCTGTCCGGTCGAGTGTTTCAGCACAAATCCGATTGGGCCAAGCTCAAGAGCCGCAGCAGCAGCAAGATTTGGGTCTTCTCGCATCGTCAGGAAGATGAACTTGATGTCGGGGGCTTGTTCTTTGATTCTCCGGGCCGCATCTAGCCCATTCAAGAGCGGCATACCGACGTCCACAACAATCACGTCCGGGCGGAGGCGCATGGCTTCCGCCACCATCGCCTGACCGTCTAGCACCAGCCCTACAACGGTATAAGTCTTTTCCAGATAGACCCGCAATGTTTCGGCAAACAAGGCGTGGTCATCTGCGATTAAGAAGCGCGGCCCTGTCCCGTGAGCAGACATATTTGCCATCTTCGTGCATTCTGGGCGGTCAACAAAGGTCAGCAGCGAATACGTTACTGCAGGCTTATACGCTGGTGTCTGACGGCTAGTCAGTCACCGGGCGGCGACCAGAATTACGCCCATAGCCTATTCCATCTGGCGTGCCTTGTCAGTAGAAAGAATCACGCGTGTCGCTACCCTTCGCTGAACGAAAGTGGCACCAGCGAATACGCGTACTGTCGTGGTGGCTGGATTATTCATATCCGACGCGTCGTCAAAGAGGCTCGATGACTACGTATCCGGCGTGGTGGTAGTGGAATCTGCCACAAATAGATCAGCGCCGTTTCGTCCCCGAATGAAACTTGAGACGGACACCATCTATCCTGACAGCGGGGCAGGTGATGGAACAAATCTCTGACGCTCCCGATAGGATTCCGCAGGGGATTCTCGATCAAGCGGATTGTGTTGTGATTGTGCCTTCTGTACTGAAGTTCGCAGTCGGCAGTGCTGGCAGCTATGGGCCTGGTGTGATGACTTGCCGCGGCGGAATTGGATTTTATGGTCCTTGGGGCGCACCAGCAACGGTCGCGCCCGAGGGTAGCTCCGCCGAATCACAACTTAGCGGAAGTGCGACCGATTTCGTTCTTCTCTTGATGTCACCACGCGCAGCGGATCAGCTGCTTGAGGGCAAAGTTAAGCTCGGTGGAGCTGCGTCCTCCTCCGCCGGCCCCGTAGGTAGCAACAGTTCGAGGGAAACTGATGTCACGGTGCGAACCGAAATTCTTTGCTATTCACGATAAAAAAGTGAAGGCTGAACCGAAATGAAGACCAAAGCGAACGCAGACGATGCCTGAACTCGACCGTTTCCAGCAGCAAGGTTATTTGTCGCTGGTATCCAGTGGTCCCATATTCCACCTACCCCGGAAGGAGCAAATGGCGGGTGACAGACTAGCACTTGTAGAGTGACGATCTAACGTCTTTACTGGCCAAATAGGTCGCAGTTACCGGCAATCCGGCGGGACTGAGATTTTACGGTGTCTGTGAAGGTGACGGGAGTCCTCTGATTCCTTTTGGCGACAATCGATTATTGAGCCCTAAGGAAGCTAGGCCACCGTTCCGAACGAACGTAGGGATTCGCTAGTTGCGCAGCAGTAGAGTTAATCCTATGCTCATTACCGGAATTGTCGTGCTGGAACAACTGACCTGCAATTCTTACGGATGAAGGAATGACAACACATGAACCCGCAAATGCCGACTTTGCCCACGGAAACCCGTGCAACAGAATCTCCCGTTGACATTCAGGAGCAGGTCCGCCGTCGCGCCTTCGATCTATACGAACAGCGAGGGAGAGAGGACGGGCATGATCTAGACGATTGGCTGCAAGCAGAATCGGAGTTAGTTCAGAAGCGGACGAAAGCAGTGGCTGCGTAGGGCAAAAGTTTGGAATTTTGGCGCCCGTCGAGTTCTCCTGAGAATCCTCACGCAGAGCTCTCTGTGGACATGCGTTGGAGGTCTGATCATGCAAATGCGTAGCCCCGCGACCGACGCGGCGTCATCGGTCATTTGTGCCGTGATTTTTATGCTTTCCCTGCTTTGTAGTGCCAGCGACGCACAGCAATCACTGCCGGACTCCCCGAAACCGAAGAACACCAAGACACAAACGAAGGCACCGTCGGATAGTGGTTGGCCGCGCACCTTCATCAGCGGCGCCGACACCTTCATTATTTATCAGCCTCAGGTGGATAAATGGGATGAGAACCTCATTGACCTTTATTGCGCCGCCGAGTTGAAGTCGGGAAAAGAGAGTGCTGCCAAGTACGGAGTGGTGTGGTTCCAGGCTCGGACCGAAGTGGACAAGGTCAACCGGTTGGTGACGCTCGACCAGGCGAACATCACTAAGGTGAAATTTCCAGTGGCTCAGGACAAGGAAGCCGAACTGACTGCGCTTTTGGAAAAGAAATTGCCGGGGGCCACTAAAACCATTTCGCTCGATCGACTGGAGGCGGAGCTAGACGCGGACAACGAACTGGTCAAGGGTGTCGAGGTGAACAACGACCCGCCCAAGGTGATCATTGCGAGCAAACCTTCACTGCAAGTGCTGATTGACGGCATGCCGCAGATGCGGGAAGTACCCGGCACAAAGCTGCTAAGGGTGATCAACACAAGATCAGTCATTCTTTACGAGGCCGACAAGCAGATCTACTTCCTCCGCGTGCAGGACTGGTGGCTTCAAACCAAAAAATTGGAAGAGCCGTGGGAGTACGCCAAGAAACTACCTGCCGATATGAAGAAAGCTGAAGAATTTATTGTCAGCCAGAACCAGGTACAGAATCCTGAGGGCGAACAGACCAAACAGCAACCCTCGCTGAAAGAAAGTGGGAAGAAAGCAGAGATCCCAGTGGTGTTCGTTGCCTTCGGGCCAGCGGAGCTGATCGAAACCAAGGGCGAGCCAAAGTACAATCTCATCCCCGGCACTGGCCTTGAGTATGTGATCAATACTAGCGGCAACATTTTCCGGTACAGCGCCGAGTGCTACATTCTGATTTCGGGCCGTTGGTTCAAAGGAGCGACCCTCGACGGGCCTTGGACTTTTGTAAACGCGACGGACATGCCCCCGGACTTTGCGAAGATTCCGAAAGATAACCCCAAGGTCGCCGTACTGGCGTCCGTACCTGGAACCCCTCAGGCGAAAGAGGCGTTGATCGCCAACTCGATTCCGCAAACGGCGACCATCACGCGTTCGGAGGCACAGGT
>Ga0210406_10002561_pt1 | contig 20624 bp, 17 predicted proteins | sample IncBWC30MmetaG_FD_155454 | JGI IMG/M metagenome (GOLD analysis project Ga0210406, IMG submission 155454) | Forest soil microbial communities from Barre Woods Harvard Forest LTER site, Petersham, Massachusetts, United States - Inc-BW-C-30-M | ecosystem: Environmental > Terrestrial > Soil >... | reverse complement strand
TACAGGAACAGCAAGGGTGAGGCGTGGACCAGTCGGGTTGACGACATTCTTACTCATGTTTTCATGCACTCCACCTACCACCGTGGCCAGATTGCAATGCAGATGCGCCAAGGGGGGCACAGCCCCGCATACACAGATTTCATCCACGGGATTCGGAAGGGACTGGTCAAATAGCAGTGGAGTGATGGACTTCAAAAAACCAATGGTGCGGCTAGGCTCGAATGCTCATTGACAATCAAGGCGTAGTCCATTTAGGTTTTTCAAGCATTCTTGGTGGCGAATGACCGGCAGCCTCTGTGGCAGGTAGAGTCGGCAAGTGGTTGATCATCCAATGTCTACCGTGAATGTTTGCTGTCATGTTTACCCGAACGCGGGGGTAGCATAGCTTTGGTAATGCGCCGGGATACCCTCCCGGAGATGGCGGTTCAAAACCGCCCTCCCGCCCCAATTACCCTGCGAAAGCGAATCACTCGGCGCGAGCCAGAACCAGCGTGATGTCGTCTGGCTGCTCCGCGTCGCCAATCCAGTCATCGACTGCGGCGGTCACCTCCTCGGTAATGCGCGACAAGGGGAGTGACCAGCGGTCGCGCACCAACTCGATCAGCCGTTCCTCGCCAAACTCGCCGAAGTCATTTTCCGGTTCCGTCACGCCATCGCTGTAAGCCAGAAAAATATCGCCAGGCCGCAGGATCACCGAAGCTTCATCAAACGAAAGCGCGTCAAAGAGTCCAACTACGGTACCGCCCTGGTCCAACCGCCGAATCGAACCGTCTTTGCTAAGGATGATCGGAGGCAGATGGCCTCCGTTCGAGTAAGTGAGTCGGCGCGTGCCGCCGTCGTAGTTGGCGAGAAACAGGGTCGCGTACTTTTCGATTGGAGTGCTCTCATAGAGCTGGTGATTCAGAAGTCCGAGCAGAGCGCCTGGAGACATCTCCACCCCGCGCATGCCGTCGAGCGAGGCCAATGAAGACCGCCCCGTCGCCCCAACTGAAACTGCTTCACGTATCTGTGGCATGCCTTCGAGGCTGTAAGCGCGGACCGCGGAATGAATGGTCGCCATCAGCAGGGCAGCCGAGATTCCTTTACCACTTACGTCCCCAACTGCCAGCATCATCTTCTCGGCATTGATCGCCAGGAAGTCGTAGTAGTCCCCGCTCACTGTGCGCGCCGGACGGCAGAAGCCGTGAACTTCCAGAGACTCGATCTGCGAGATCTGCCGGGGAAAGAGTTGAGCTTGGACTTCCTGCGCGATGACCAGCTCGTTTTCTAGGCGCTGTTTTTCCTTCTGCTCGAGAACCAGCTTCTCGATAGAAGCGGTCATCGAATTGAACGAAATTGCGAGACCGGCGAGTTGATCGGACGAATGCACTGGAATGCGGTGGCTGAAATCGCCCCGGTCCACATGTTGTGTCGCGCGGTAGAGTTGCGCGACGGCGCCGGTGATGCTGCGCGTAAGGCGCGTGCCGACCAAGAGCGCTAGAAGTTCGATGATCGCCAGAATCACAGCGATGACGAGCAGGATCGATTCCACACCCTTGGCAAAATCTCCGAGCGCGGCGAACAACCGGTTGTAGAGAACACTTGGCCGAGTTTGAACGCGCACCAGCGCCGCGTGCGGATCGCGGTGACCGGTGGCCCAATCGACTGCGGGAAGCGGTGTTCCGAAGGTAATCGCGCGGTCGAAGAAGCCGCTTGAGCTGGCCAGCTTGCCGCAGGTCAGCAAAGGCCGCAAGGTGGTCTGGCCGGGCTGAGCAGTCGCGCCACCAGCCGACGATTCCGGCGCAAACGAAATGCGGATACCGTTCTTCGTAGCTGGTGCCGTGGAATTATCTTTGGAAGCCGGGCCTGGCTCTGTCGTGGTCGAATACAGCGTGATCTCGCCCAGTTCAGGAGCCATCTCTTCCACTAGATCTTCATCCAGAGGTTCGCTAGAAACCACCAGCAGTTTTTCTGCGCGGCCTGGAATGATCGTAGCGGCTCGCAAATAAAGGTTGCCGTGGTCCTCCACGATTTCACGAAATGATTCCTGCATGAACTCAGGGAACGCGAATGGAGTTTTGCCAGTGGAGCACATGAGCAGGGGTTGGGTTCCTGCCCACGCACAGACTTGGCGATGCCTCCAGCCGACCTCGTTCTTCTTTAGCCCTGTCAAAGCGTCCGACATAATCGGCTGCCCGCGCTCCACCCGCGCCGCCAACTCATGGGCAATAGCCAGGTTCGACGACTGGATGCTATGCAGCTTGAGATCAATCCCCGAGGTCACTACGAAATTTGCGAACTGGCCAGCAAACAGATAAATGGTCGCAAAGGCCATCGCCACTAACAACATCGTCGGGATCACGCCGATAAAAACATAAGTGACGATCAGGCGGTTGCGCAGCCGCCACAAGATTTTCGTCCGCAGCCACCGAAAGCCCAGCCAGCAGAAAAGAAAGATGCTGACCACACTCAGGAACGTGACCCAGCCATCCAGATTCGCTTCCCACGTAAATTTCAGTGCTTGGGCGATCTTCTGGAGTAGGTATAGGAAAAGTGCGAGGGCAAGGGTGTACCAGGCAGCGCGCGCGACCCGGCTTTGCGGGCGCAGCCCTCGCCGGTCCATCGAGCGACCCAGGTTGGCGAACGAAAATTGCATCGGTCCCAGACGGAGATTATGACAGATGGCAGCGTGTTCTTACTGACTACTGTGGCCGGCAGTCCTATCAGTGCTCGAGGGTCGCCCGGCTGGGCGCGGCGTCCTCGATGGAGACTTTAGGAGATGCAAGTGGGCCAGTCACGGCAATCGGCGATGCGGCGTCGCTGGCAAGCTTGAAGTCCAATTGGCGCGACCATGAGGCGCTTCCCGCTACCGAATAGTTACCCGACGGAGAATCGAGGACTCCGTGCTGCAGTTCGAACTTTCCATCTTTGAGAATCAGAACGCCCGCAAACCTGCGCATCTGCAAGGGATCGTTTTCCACGATCACGTGAGGAAAGTCGCCGCCATGGATATCAAACTTCATGCTGCCCGCGGCAGTGCCCAACAACTCCGCTAAAGAGTGGCCGCGAGCCTCCACGCGATATTCCCCATTGCCCGTTCCGGTCAACCATGCATCGTGCATCGCTATGGCAAGCTGGGAAAGGCCGACTTGCTTAAAGGATCCGTTGCCCGCGTACAGAGGAGGGCTGGCAGTAAAGTCCACATCCCATGTACCCACGTGCTTGCCGCCCAATACGTCGGCAGTCAGCTCAGAGAGGTGTAGGAGTCCGGCATCTACCGTAACGTTCGTTGCCACATGATTTGCGACAAGATTCGGAAGCACGAGACGTGCGGTCCTGAGTTTTCCCGTGGCGCGCAACTGGGTCAGAAGTGGCGACCCTGACTTCGCAGATGGAGTGAGCACTCGATACCACGGCGAGGGACGGCTCGGGTCGGCAAATAGTCGCAGCCTGTCAGGAACGATTTCGTCTGCCTGGAGGTCAAAAGAGATCGGGCACTCGGCTAATCTCGCGCAACCCCTTGGGGCGGAGAGAGAACCTCTCCAGTGTGAACCCGCCAACGACGCGGCGATCGATTGCACCTCAACCCGATCGTCTTTCAGCCGAATCGCGGCGGATGCGACTTCCACAGGACCGTTGAGCGCGCGCAACTCAATGCGGCTGCCCTTGACCTGCGCCGTGCCCAAAGCCCTGGGTGCGGCAAAGCCCGTCCATCCTCCTGCTAGCAACAGGTCGAGCTTGGCGGTTCCGTCGGCGACTGGCGGAGCACCGGGCAATCCCAGAGTTCGAGCGGTCGACAGCAAGCGCTTGATTTCACTGTCGCCGGTTGCCGTGAACGAATAGCCTGTGCTGGTCAGTAGCCCACGCACAGCGAGCCCGGGCATCGGCTCCATGTGAAAGGGACCAATCACCAATCGAGGTCTGTCAGAGTCGCTTGGCTCTTCAGTTGCACGCCGTACCGCTCGTCGTCCGTGCTCGTTCGAACCTGACTGCGCACTGAACAGTAACGGAACTGCCCCGAGAGTGAGCGAAGTCTTGGTAGATAGAGACTGGAGTCGAAAGCCCTTCGTGGCGCCGCTGCCTTCGAAAGAAGGCGTTTCGCTTGGGTCGTCGCCTCGCGCGAAGCTTGCCCAGAAAGTGACCGAGCCCTCGGCCTTAAGATCGGTGGGCAAGTCTTTCTTCGCACGGCGTGCCGCCAAAAGCAACGCAGACATCGGTACCACATCGGCGTTCACGGTTACGGTGTAGGCGGCGGGAGTCGCCAAGCGCTGAATGTTGCCACGGAGTGTGACGGATCCATTTCCGATCGGGCTCGAGCAAAGGATGTCATGAAAGTCGCGGCTCACCGAACTGTACCGACCCTCGCAATGCGCTCGCAGGCGCAGAACGTCGCCACCCGCTAGATCATAACGGCGGAAGTCTTCAACGGAGGCGTCGGCGCTCACGCGCAGATCGGACGGTTCTCCTGCCAGATTCGCAACTGTTCGGAGTGTGCCGCGCCATCCGCGATCCGCACCTGACACCAGCTTGGTGACTTGCCCCAGTTGTGCGCGCTCCCACAACACAGTGAATTGCATCGGAGTTTCCCGCAAACGTCCGGCGCGCTGCCACGTGCCGCTTGCTCGGAGCGTGCCGCTATCGCTGAGATTGAAGTCTGTTCTAATCGGCGTGGCCTTGAGGCGCATTCCCCACGAGCTATCGGAATCCTGCCAGAAAGCGTAGTCAGCCTCCGACAATGCGAACGGTTTCTTCTCCGCGCCAAGTTTGAAATTGATGCGGCCGCGGTCGGCTTGAATGTAGGGGAACGCTGGCCGTGCGATCGAAGTAGTCTTCCCTGTGGGAGCAACCGAAGTGTGGGATGTGTGTTCGAGAATGCTCTCGATATTCCAGTGCCCCTGCTCGTTGCGGACAAGGTTCAAGCTGGGTTCAGTGAGGCTGAGTCGCGAAACTTCGAGCCGCGTGCGGAGCAAAGCGGTCAGGCGCAGGGTCGCAGTGACTTCCTGCGCGCGTAGTAAGGGTTCCGCGCCGAAGGCGGGATCGTCATGCACGACAAAATCTTCGAAATCGAAGCCGGGACTAGGCAGCAGGTGGAGGTGGATGCTGCCAATTTCAACCTGTCGTTGCAGCGCCTGGCCAATAGTATTGGCAATGCGGTTCTTGAGCCGCCCGGCTCCCGGACGGAAGAGAAATAACCCCAGGACTAGCGCGGCGCCTAGAGCGACCAGGCCCCGCCGCGAACGCAAAAAGTTCACCGCACCACCATAAAGGTTCGGCGCCAGCGGGTCTGATCGAAGAAGTGCACCACGACGTGAACCAGAAAACCGAGCCGCTCGCCGATCTCGGTATGCTTGTACTGCCCGTCCGGAGTCATAAACGACCAGTAGACGAACATGGGCCTGCCAATCACGTTCTCCTGGGGAATGAAGCCCCAATACCGACTGTCGTAGCTGACGTCTCGGTTATCCCCCATTGCGAAGTAGCTGTTGACGGGCACCACCAGGTCATCGCCCTGGATGTAATTCCGCATTACCAGCTGCCAATCCGGAAACACATTGAACGCATCGGAGGCGGGTACTTCCGGGAAGTTATCGCGATAGGGATCATACTGAATGGGGCCCTTATGCTGTACGTACGGCTCATCGAGCATTTCGCCATTTCGATAAACCTTGCCATCGCGAAGGTGGATCCGGTCTCCCGGAATCCCCATGATGCGTTTCACGACGTACAGGCCAGGCTCCGCAGGAGAGAGAAACACCACGATGTCTCCGCGCTTAATGTTGCGGTAGGGAAGCAGCGGCCCGACCCACCTCGTCTTCGGCGCAAACTGCTCGCGGTTCACAAACACGTGATCGCCGATCAGCAGCGTGTCTTCCATAGAACTGGAAGGTATCTCGAACGCTTGCAGGATAAAAGTAATGATGAACAGGCCCGTGACCAGCACCGCTGCCAGGGACGCCAAAAATTCTACGGGAGTTTCCTGCTGTTTTTCGTTCTGGGTGGTTTCGTTTGTAGCCACTCTGCGTTATTCCGTTCGAGCGAGCTGCGCCCGTTAGTTGACGAATCGAAAAGTTCGATCCCAGCGCGTGAGCTGGAATACGTGGGTCATCGCATATGCGAAGTGATAAAGTTTATCACCCGCGGTAGGCGACGCCGGTACGTCGTGGTCTGAATCCCGCACCGACCAGTAGATGAGCAACGGTCGCCCGATGATATTCGCGCGCGGAACGAAGCCCCAGTAGCGGCTGTCAAGGCTGTCGTCGCGATTGTCACCCATTACAAAATAGTGGCCTTCCGGCACGATGAGCTGACCGTTGTCCACCAGCTTTCGCATCTGCAGCCACCAGTTCCCCTCCAAACCCATAACCGGTAAATCGGTCCGCGGAAAGTCATCGCGAAACGGATCCGATTCAAACTTCGTGTAGCGAACGTAGGGCTCATTTATCGCGACGCCGTTGATGTAAACCCGCTTGTTCACCAGCCGCACGCGGTCGCCCGGAATTCCCACCACCCGTTTCACAAAATGCTGGGCGGGATGCACCGGATAATGAAATACGATGATGTCACCGCGCCGGATCTTGCGATACGGCACGAGCCAATCCCCCGCACCGCCCCCGCCGTAACACAGCTTATCGACCAGCAAGTAGTCGCCGATCAGCAGCGTATTCTCCATCGACTCTGAAGGAATCTGAAACGCCTGTACCACAAAGGTGATAACAAACACTGCGATCACAACCGTGGCCAGCAGTGACTGCAGTGAGCCGATCCAGTCGCCTCCCCCGTCCCGCCGCGCGTTTGCTAATTCGGTCATGTCCGGATCAATTCGACTGCTTACGGGCTGGGGCGGTTTTCAATTCCGCAGGCGTCTGCAGGTGTTCGAGCAACTGGCGAGCCGCCTCTTGCTCAGCTTTCTTTTTCGTAGAACCCTCCGCCCGGCCTACGAATTCCGCCTTGTCCGAGTTGCGAGGTCCCAACAAACGCGCTTCCACCGTGAACGTCTTGCTGTGCTCGGGGCCAGCCTCTTTCACCAGTACATAGGACGGTTGTGGTCTACCCGTAGCCTGCAACGTTTCCTGCAAGGCAGACTTGAAATCCATCACCGGCATGCCACCACTCTGCGGGTTCATGCGCTCGAGCTCAGGCAGCACAATCGATTGCAGAATCAACCGCCGCGCACAGTCCATTCCGCCGTCCAGGTAAACCGCCGCCAGAACCGCCTCCAGCGCATCCACCAGCAACGCGGTCTTGCCGCGCCCACCGCTCTTTTCCTCGCCCCGTCCGAGGCGCATGTAGTGACCTAGCTCAAACTGCTGCGCTACTCGAATAAGATGCTTCTCGCTCACCAGGTGTGCCCGCAATTTTGAAAGCTCGCCCTCACTGAAGGCCGGGAATCGCCGGAAGATCTCCTCACTCGTAACCATGGAGAGCACCGCATCCCCCAGAAACTCCAACTGCTCGTTGTCGTCAGTCTTGCTCTCGACCGACTCCGCGATTGTTTCCATCTCGCGGGCTGCCGAGCTGTGCGTGAGAGCCTGCTGCAGCAGCTCCGGGCGCCCGAACTGATGCCCCAGGAGTTCCTCCAACACTGCGATTTGGCGGACCTTCATGATGGCGGGTGCTGCGGGGGGAAGAACTCGAATCGATCCCGCGAATGAAAATAGTGCACACATCCGCGTGCCCAGCGATTCATTCGCGATAAACCCAAACTTCACCCTGTAAACGCCCGCGACCCAGACGAAGCGACTGCCGCTTTACTTCGCGGGGGCGGCGGCAGGCTTGCTCACCAGTTGCGCCAGACGGTCGCGCTCTTGGCGCGCCAGCTGCCCGGCGGGTGTGCTCTCCTGGGTCAAGTCCACTGCTTTGTTGGCTTCCTTCAGGGCATCGGCATACTTCTCCTGCCGGTCGAGCGAAATCGCCAGCCGCAAAACCACGACCGGATCCGGCTGCGACGGATACGCTTCAATCGACTTCCGCAGATCGGCTTCGGCTTGCGCGAACTGGTCCTTCTTGAATTCAAGCGTTCCTATAATCGAATAAGCAAATGACTTCAGCTGGCCCTTGTAAGCATCAATCTGCGCCTGCGGGGTATTCGCCGGAACGGCAATGTCGGTCTCCACGGTCTGCAGCGCCTTCTGGGCCAGCTTCATCGCTTCGTCGAGGCGCTGATCTTTATCCAGATCGGTGTCGCGGGTTTTCTCTGCCAGTTCGCTGGCAACAGTCACTAGCGACTCCGGATCATCCCCATCGATTGCCAGTGCTTTCCGCCCCATCGCGACAATCTTCTCCGAGTTACCCGTCCGCTGATAGGCCTGCATCGCGGCCTTGTAAAGCAGAATGCGAAGTTCGCTGTCTGGGAACTTTGTAGCAAAATCATCCGCCGCCTTCTCGAGCGAGGGTGCGTCCGCGCTGGCAGCCGCGGTCTTGTACGCATCGAACTCGGGCTGGGTCTTCGCCTGTGGAGGCCGTTTCCCCTGCGGCGCCGCTGCGGGTGCCTGCTGTCCAGCGGGCGGGGTGGTCGGTTTGTCCTGCGCGAAACACGCCACCGCCATCGCCAGCCCAATGCCCATGATTGCCAGTCGCTTCATGCTCTCTCCTTGAATCCGTATTCTCCAACTCTGGGAGAACTTGAACTGAAAAGTCGTGTTTACCGCGCTGCCGCACCAGGCTCGTAAGGCTGCCGCAGCCCGCGTTCGGCGGCTGCCTTCACTTCGGGCAGTGTTGCCGCGGCATTGATCGCGGCCTGGTACTCGCCCACCGCCGCGTCTCGCTGCTCTCGCAAATCGTAAATCCGCCCAAGGTAAATGTGCGACCAGGCGATGACTTTGGGTTCCGCAGCCGCCTTGATCGCCTTCTCAAAGTAGCCTTGCGCCCCGTCCATATCCTTATTTGCTGTGGCCACTTGTGCCATGATGAACAGCGCCCGCCCCTGGTCGCCCTTATGTTCCTGCAGCGCCTGCTCGGCCAGTTCCTGCGCCGTCTTCAGGTCACCCGCAGACAGCCGCCTCTCCGCAGTTTGCAGCAAATTGCTGTCGCTGCGGCGAGACAGGTGCAACAACTCAGGGGAAGCCTGACTCGCGAATTGTACCTCAGAGGCCCGTTTCCTCTCCTTACCAACATCGATCCCCGCCAACATGTCCGGGTAGGCGTTCCGAATGCCCGCCGGATCCTTCTCAAACGGTCCCAGCGCGTCATAAAAGTACCGCGTCAGGATGTACCCTTGCTCCATCGACCTCTGCACGAACTCCGCCCGCACTGCCTCCGGCGTCTTTGCCGAATTCGTCATTCGAATCTCAACCCCACGGATCAGGCACTCGGTTACCAGCAGCGCCATGTCGGTCTTGAACCCCTCATCCATTGGCGCAGCCTGGACCGAGTCCGCGAGCGGCGCCAGCCGCTTCATCTCGGCTCCATACTTCAATGCCATCGGATCGAGCAGGTAGTGCAGGTAAGTGTGCCGGATCTGATCGACCTTCAGTGCCGACCCCGCCGGAGAAATCACGACGTAATAGTTCGACCCGTAGTTGCGGGCATTCTCCTGGTCAGGCGCCCCCATCGGCTCGAGAATCACCGTGAACTCCCGTCCCAGATACCCGGCGGAAGGGAGCTTAAGATAAATTTCGGTATCGAACAGCATCTTCGAAACCGGATCGTGGTAGCGGTCCGCGAGCGCCGTATAAGCCCCGCGATGCCGCTGCCACACGCTGTGCAGACCCGCCTTATCGTAGAAGTTGGCCGCCAACCTTGCGAATCCCACGACGCTTCCGGCATCGGGAGGCAGGTCAACCTCAGCCAGCCGCGGTACGAAATTCGGAGGCCCATCCAGAAATAATGCCAGCGAAACATAGCGGGAAAGCTCCCGCAACGCGTCTGCCAGCAGATGCGAGTGGTAGTAGTCGCACAGCAGGTTAGCCGTTTGCTGCGCCTCATCGGTCGCCCGGATGTTGTGCGCGATCTCGTCGCGAATCTGGGCCCGCAGTGGGTCCGAAGCATTCAACTGCTCGTTGTACCCGCAGGCATTGATGGAAGCGAGGATCGTAAAGACAGTCTCGCTGGTATCGAGCGTAACTTTGGGAGTGTTCTGCCCAAACGACAGCGAGGCGGCAAACACGCACAGCGCAGCGACCAGCGGTCGGCAAGACGGAGAACCCAGGAAAAACCTCCAAACAGGGCGAGCCAGTTTAGCGGATACCCAACAATTTTAAGGGCTTCCCGGCGGAGGGTCAAACAAAAGTCGGGGTGGTGTATGGCGACGGCAAAAGTGCTACACCCCCACACTACGGAACTGGCTTTGGGGCGGGGCGCGCGCTGGGGCAGGGCTCGCGCGAAATGCGCGTGCGTGGGAGCGAGCGTGCGAGCGCGGGGAGTGCGCGTGCGAGGGAGATGGAGAGCTAAGACGCGTTGCGCAGGGTTGTGCGGCGCGCGCGAGGTAGTCGGGCACTGAGGTGTGCCGAAAGTTGCTGGGTGTCCTTCGTTTGAACTATAAGCGCTCAAGCTTTCATGGTTGATTTGTGGGTGTCAATTGCTTTGAGCGCATGTTCGCGTGTACTGCGTTTCACTGCTTCACCGCGAATCAGTTTTTCTATCGTATGCTGACTCATTTCCGACATTACGCTTGGAGGTATCGTTTTGCCATTCAAGTCCGGTATTTGGCTGCGAATCAGTCCGCCAACATCTACCCAAACCTGTTCATCTGGAGCCAACGAATGCTCAAGCACATATTTACTCTGCCCTGAGTTGTAGTAGAACGCGATCTGAGCCCTCGTAGCGGTGTTTCCAGCATTGCCAATAGCGATAAGCGCATTGTGATTAGTGTCTACTTCCCAGATGCCTCCGGCCCAATGGTTGGCGGCCTGATCGGTGAATGGGGTCTGTGCGCCAAACCGTAGGGAAGCGTCGAAGCTGGCCGCCACAGCCAGCATGTCGTCAGGCTTGATCGGCGCAGCGATGTTCACGTATGCCCACTGAGCATTCGACGGGATCGTACCATTTGCCTGCAACGCCGAAACGTCTATCTTCGTGGTTACACGAGATCGCAGTTTCCGGTCAAACCCACTGTCGCGCGCACACTTATTGCAGCCGTGCATCTGCGGAGCTACATTCTCGGCGTGAAGCTCTTCGGCGTGTTGCTGCTCGTGGTGGGGTCTCTCTGTGCGCAGACGGACCTGCCGGCCTCGATGAGGGCTTCGATAAGCCGGTAAAGAAGACCGTTGTAGATCTCGGCCCGTCACCGTATTACAGGGCTACTCAACACGTCAGAAAGAAGCTGACCTGCTACTACTATTCCACCTTCACCGTGAAGCAGTACGACGAGGAGCAGAAGGGCGCGGAGTGGCTGTCGATTGCTCCGTTGGTCCATGCTGGGTGCACGCGGACGCACAGCGAGGGCGAGAACGTCTTGACATCGCGAAAGTGGCGCGGATATTTCTGGGGCGCAAAGGGCAGATATGCCGTATTTACGGCCCCAGACGGTGAGGATGGAGGGTTGCCGTTCGCGGTCTTCGATGTCAAGACGAGACGAAAGCTATTTCAGGACGCTTCGTTGCTCGACTACTATCTGAAGACACTGCAGATCAAAAATGCGTTTCGCATCAGCGGCAGGGCTGACCAAATTACCCGGTTGACCTACCTTCGCGTCGTGCATGCTAGTTGCAACTTAAGAACAGGCGGACTGCTGGAACAAAATAAGGGCTGAGTTCGGTATCACGCAAACCGACATACCCGTTTGTAGCAGGTACGAACAGGCTGACTGGGAATCAGCGATTGTGTATCCAGTGTCTGTTCTGCTAACGGATTCTACACAAATCAAAGCTGTAGACGGCCCTGTTTTCTGTTGGCCTACAGACTAGCTCGCCGGTAATTGTCGATAAAACGCCGTTACACTCATCCTCCCCCTCCGAGCCCCTCCGAGCCCCCCTCCCCATTACTCCGACTTCCCTCGGCTCGCGGGCGGCACGATTCCGTTCATCCGCAGATACTCCACCATCTGTCCGTAATGATTGAAGGCATGCGCAACGCCGAATGTCGCCAGGCGCAGGCGGGTCGAATTGCTGTGCTCTGGTGTCTGCAGCATATTCTCGGTAGTCAATGTGGCTGCAGCACGGTGACCTAAGGCAAAAGAATCCTTCAGGAACTTCAAAATCTCGGCTTTCGTCTTGACGTCCTCTGGGCCATTCCCGTCTTTCAGGTTTACGGGTAGCTTTTCGCCCGTGAGCCCCGACCAGATGAAATAGTTGGAAGCCGCGATGTGTTTGACCTGCCCGCCAAAGGCGCGCACACCCTTGTAGTCGCTGCCTGGAAGGTTCAAGCTCTCCGGAGAGAAGTTGAATTTGCCTTCAGGCATGGCTTCAGCAGCTTCCGTAACTTGTTTTTCGATAGCGCTGATCTCGCGATCGATAGCGGAAGCAAGAGTGGGCGCAGCCTGCGCTGCTTGTGGCTGAGGCGCGGTCGCGACTGCGGCGCTTTTTGTGCCTTGTCCCTGCGCGCTAACCGCTAGGATGAGCACTGCTGAGAACAACCAGATGTGGAGTGGTTTCATTCGAGTGAGTCTCCTCTCCCTTGCCAAAGCTGGGCTTTAGACGTAACACCGCTTCCGAAGTTTGGGCAAATTTGAAAACAGAAGGGAAGTGCAGCTTCGAGGGTGCTGCTCTTTGCGAGATCGGTCAGCATGTTGGCCGGGTCGCTTTCGGTGAAACGATACAAAGTCAATCCATCTCAGCTTTGGGTCGAAGTTGCGGAACTACCCACCCACCCTTTGCGTATTGAAAGAACATGAAGGATGGGAGCACATTTTGAACGACCCGGCGAAACTACCGGCTGGCGAACAGGGAGATTTGGGGCTAAACCCATCGAGCCAGGCCCAGCTTTCTCCAGCAAACCAATCCAGGCTTCACAAGATATTCATCGGCTCGGAAGGCCTTCGCGCCGGCTGGAGCCTCGTCATCTTCGCCGCACTGATGGCCGCCCTCCTTAAAGGCGCAACTGCGCTTGCCGCCCTCACGCATCTCGCCCCCGACCCGGGTGCCGCCGCGAAGGAAATTTCTTTCAGCTTCGGTGTCTTCGCCGAGTCGATCCCCCTGATCGCGATCGTCTTCGTCACCTGGATTATGTCGAGGATCGAGAAGCGCCCCAATTCGGTGTACGGTCTGGGCGGCACACGCCGGGTTCCTAACTTCTTTATGGGCCTGGCCTGGGGAGTCACCTGCCTCTCGCTTCTAGTCTTGATTCTTTGGAAGGTCAGTCTTCTGGCGATCGACGGACGCATCTTGTTCGGCTCCGCAGTCCTCCGCTACGCTGCAATGTGGCTCCTGGGCTTCTGTCTCGTCGGTCTACTCGAGGAGTACCTCAACCGCGGCTACCTGCTTTTCACGCTCACCCGTGGCCTCGCCGCCACTTACTCGTGGTTGTTCAAGACCCGCCACAGCAAGGTGCTTGGATTCTGGACCGCGGCGCTTATCGTCTCCATCCTGTTCGGTTTTGGTCACAACACGAACCCGGGCGAGTCTCCTATTGGGCTGCTTGCCGCCGGCCTAGGCAGCCTGGTGTTCTGCCTGAGCCTCTGGCGCACAGGTTCTCTTTGGTGGGCCATCGGCTTTCATATCTCGTGGGACTGGGCACAATCCTTCCTATACGGCGTCGCGGACAGCGGACTCATGGTTCAACACCACTTTCTCGCCACCCACCCGCTCGGTCGGCCCCTCCTGAGCGGCGGAACCACGGGACCCGAAGGCAGCCTTTTCGTCCTGCCTCTCTTGGCCCTCATAAGTCTCATCATCATATTCACGCTGCCGCACACAGGTTACGGCGACTTCGCACTCAGTCAGGGAAAGCATGAAGTTGTCCGGTCCTTGACGAACCCTTCCACTGGATCCGTGACCCAGCCGCGCCCCGCTCAATAAACAAGGGAACCGGAACCGTCTTCGGAGTGATAGAAATATTCCGCACGGTGGCTGCTTCCCGGCGATCGTGATTCTCACTCAGGCTGCTTCGGAGTCTCTCTTTGGAAGTTCATCTGATTGACGGCACGTACGAGCTATTCCGGCATTACTACGCACTGCCCTCTGCGCGAGACGCAGAGAATCGCGAAGTGGCAGCTACCAGAGGTGTCCTCGGTTCTGTGTTGGGCATGATGAAAGCTGGTGCCACCCACGTCGCCGTTGCGACCGATCACGTAATCGAGTCTTTCCGCAACGATCTGTGGCCTGGATACAAAACCGGCGAAGGCATCGAGCCGGACCTGCTCTCGCAGTTCCCGCTCCTCGAAGAAGTTCTTTCAGCGGCCGGCGTCGTGGTCTGGCCCATGGTGGAATTTGAAGCGGACGATGCTCTGGCTTCCGGCGCCGCCATCGCTGCTCAGGACAAGCGAGTGGAACGCGTCTTCATCTGTACGCCTGACAAAGACCTTGCTCAATGTGTGGTTGACACGCGGGTCGTACAACTGAATCGCCGCACTCAAACCGTCCTGGACGAAGCCGCCATTATCGCGAAGTTCGGGGTCTCGCCCGCGACGATTCCCGACTACCTCGCTCTCGTGGGCGACTCCGCCGACGGTTATCCGGGCCTCCCGGGTTGGGGCGCGAAGTCCTCGGCCGCCGTTCTCGCGAAGTTTCTCCACATTGAAAACATCCCGCCCGACGTTCGCGAGTGGCACGTAAACGTAGCCAGTGCAGGCGCACTCGCCGCTGCGCTTTCCAGAGAGCGCGAAAACGCTTTGTTGTTTCGCCAACTCGCAACCCTCCGCATCGACATACCGCTCTTTCAGGATGTAGACGAACTGCGCTGGAAGGGCCCAACTCCCGACTTTGCGAAGATCGGAGCGAAGTTGGACGCAGCGCGGGCGGAAGTCCGACCTGCGAATACTGCCAAACGAAAGAGATAAGGGACTGCGTTCACCTTGTCCCCGTAAGCCCACCTTCGAAAGCGACAGGTCAGCCAGTTTCTATTTGAGGCAGCGCGTGCGGCCTATGGTCCCCGTCTCGATCGTCTCACCGCAAGTGTTCCTGCCGCAGGTACCCCGGTCAGCGACCCTTGCTGCTCCAGCGGTCCGACGGAGACGGTTGTCAGTGTGTTGTCAGAGTCAAACCAGAACAGCTGTCCGCCGCTCGCCTGGTAGATGACCATATCGAATTTCAATCCGGGGATGCCGTCGATTACGGCCGCAAGCGACTTCTTCCCCGAGATCATCGTGTAGCGCCCAGGATTTTTGGGATCCGCAAGCGGAGTTCCCGTAAATGTGTTTGCGGAACTCGTCGGATCGGGAGTTGCCAAACCGAAGAACGGATCGCTCACAAATCCGGTCAAGTTCAATGCACCGTTCGCGACCATAGTCCCTTGCGTGACCATGTCGAATTCGCAGAAGCAGAAATTGATGTTGAAATTTTGCCATCCAGCCACGTAGTTGCCGGTGAAATCGGTAGTTGCAGTAGCTGCATCAGTTTGCCGGATGATGAGTCCGACCCCCCCAGGCAGAGGCACGCCTGCCACCAGTCCAGCGTCGAGATCCACAACCAGGGCGCCTCCTCCGCCCGTTGGGTTATTGGGATCGTTCAGATTCAGAGCTGGATCCGTCATGTAAATCCCCAGGGAGGTGACGTCGCCAAGCCCTGGGTAGTTGGGGTTGACGGCATCGAATGCGAGGCTGCCGTATCCGTTGCTGCCAATGGAATACGTGCCCTTGATTTTGGACCCCCGCGCCGCAAAAACACCATTCTGCGGCTCACTCTCATCCCCAACTCCCGAGAAGTTAGCGGGCGACGACGACGTGTTACTGGTCGCGAACTGGGCTAACGCGCCGAATTGGTTAAACAGGTTACCTGCGAGGGCAAGCACCGAAGGTCCGAGGGAGGCGTTGGTGAACGTTCCCGTGCCCTGGCTGAAGGCGGAGCCAGCCGCGGCGTCTGTGCTATCGACATCAATAAGGCGGATAACTTTTGGCCCCACAATGTAGTAGTTCAGCGAAACTGGGCTTTGCGCGACTTTAATTCCTTTGATTGTGCCCCGTCCAAAGGTATCCGGTGCTGAGATTGTCCCGCTGAAAGCTGTTCCCGTCGTCAGTCCAAAATTATCCGAATCATTGATGTCGATGATGCCGTTCGAGATGCTGGTGCCGTTGATCGAGAACACTCCGCCGAAAGAAACCGGGGTCGAGGAGGAATCGAGTCCAGAGAGGGCAAAGGCATACGACCCACCGAGGGTGCTGGGCAGGATTTGCAGATCCAGGCTACCGCTCGATGTCGCAAACCCGTCGTATTGCATAATGAGCGCGTGGTTGGAGTTAACAAACTGGATCCCGAACACCTCGGTCCCGTCCGCGTTTATGCCCAAACTTGTGTTGTTCGTGTTCAACGTGAGCGTTCCCTGCCCGGGAGGCGCGCCAGCGGAAAACGTGAGCGTTCCTCCAGTGATCTTGTCGCCCTTCGGCTGTGGAGAGGTAAAACCGACGCCATCGTTGTAGTCTTGTTCGCCCCCGATGACATTGCCATTGGGATCAACGGCCATTGACCCGGCCAGCGCATAGGAGCTTCCATTGATGTCTTGCCCGCTCATGTAGAACGTGTAAGAAGTCACAGGGATGTTGGTGAGACTGAAACTGACCGGAGACGGTGCCCCTGGGACGGCAGCTGTTACCGTGTATGTGCCTCCCACTCCATTCGCGGTAAGAGTGGAAGACTTGGCCACGCCTTCACTGTCGGTAACGTCCGTCTCCGTGACGGTTCCGTTTGCGAAAGTACCGCTCGCGCCCGAAGCCGGAGCCGTGAACGTCACTTTTTCTCCGCCCGTCAGAACTCCGGCCGTGGTCACGGTCGCCATCAGGGGTGATGAGAACGTCTTGCCGCTCGCTGCACTTTGTGACGAACCGCTCACAGCCGTAAGCCCTACGACCTGGGGTGGACCTCCGGCCGACGCCGGTTTTGAACTGTCACTACCGCCGCAACCCATCAGGAACCCAAGAGGCAGGCAAATCAATGCAAAAGCTTTTCGATTCATGAACAACGTTTCCTTTCGGCGTGGTGCAGGCAGGACAGATTTGGGCCAGCAAGCGATCCCCGTCAGAGACGGCCAAAGCGTAGCAGTCATGTGTTAATGGCGGATTAATTTTCGCGGCGGTCCGGGCCGTTTGGCGGGTGGTGAGTCGAATCAAGTCGGGAGATTTCCCACCTGCGTTATACGGGTTCCTCTGTAAGTTGGGGTCAGGGCGTTCTGGTTACGATTCACAGGTGCTAGCCCTGCTCCCCGCGCGGCCGCCTGGAAGACAAGATTCGCATCGTGCGTGCAGAAATTCTTCAGGCGGCGGATGAGTCGGAACGCATGCGGATCGTCGAAGAACTTCGACGCGCATTAAATCTCTATGTCGAGCGGCTCCGTAGTCGGTGCGCGCACCAGTTGTTAGCTGACCCTGAAAACCCGCCGCCGAAGTTTCGCCGGTCTTACGAGCGAATCTCACCCTTTGATTTTCCCTCGCGAAACATGTTCGTCCTGGCCCTCGGGCGTCGGGCGCTAACAGTAATCCCGGGCGGGTTACGGCACCACTTTCAGATTTCGCGTTTTCCTGTGCCTAAGCTTCCCAGCCTCCGCGTTGAGTCGCGCCAGCGTTGCGGGGTCGGTGATGATTCTGAGATGCGGAAGCAGATCCCGCAACGTCGATTGCGTCGGTCGTGCTGCTATCAACTCACGACACATCCGTTTCATATAGCTACTCCGTCGCGGCCCTCTCCGCGTTGCGGGGAGCCGGCACCGGAATCTGACAGTTCGGTTCTTTCCAGCAATCGAAGAGTCAGCAATGCATCCGTGAGTTGTTGTGCTTCCTGCCGAGCGTGCACGCCCGCTGCCAGTTCCTTGTGCAGTTGTTCGATGGCCGCTGCGGCCCTCTTGATTTTTTCTCGGAGCTGAACTGGGTCTACTTCGAGAACTGCCGCCCGGAACAGTGCTTGCCACCCGTCGTCCTGAGTCGTTTTCATGGATGAGCCCTATCCTCACTTTGCTCACTCGAGACTACCCTTTGCACTAAAGAAAGGTGGAAATATTGGGTTCGTCTCTCGTAGCTACGTATGCGCTACACGATGCAAATCAGGCGAGGTCGGCCCGTATGCTTGCGGACACCGTATCTGACCGCCAGAGAGAATGTGCGGTATCGTACAAGGGCGCTCTATTAAAATATAGTTGTCGTATAGCTATCGTCCTGCTATCATTCGTACTCTCAGCGGAGAACTAAGCCATGCAAAAAGCAAAAAAAGTTGATTCACCCGCACTCGACTTGAAATATCGCCGTGTTGAGATCGCGGACCTTGATCGAAAAAGGCGCGGCAAACACCACGATCTGGTGGAGCAGATCGTCAACGAGTTGAAGACCGCACCTTCCGGGTCGGCGCTTGAGATCCCCCTTGCGGATGTAGGTGGGATTGGCCTCGCGAACCTGCGTTCTGCCGTGCACCGCGCCGCGACAGGGGAAGATCTGGCCATCGAAACCTTGGCTGACGAAAAGAACTTCTACGTCTGGAAGAAAAACATTCAGAAGTAGCTCAGGTTTAATTTGTTCGTAAGCGAGCGTGCTTGAAAACACCGGAGGCACGAATGAATGATGCGAGTGGTCTCCCTTATCCGGAGTGGCAAAAGACTGTCCAGGCCGCGCTGATCGAGGTTGATGAAGAACGCCTGCAACAAAAAGTGGCTGACGCGGAAGCCGTCATTTTCCAAAGATTGCAGGAGTTGGGAAACGCCTCAGACTCGAATGGGGAGCGACTTGCCCTTGAGGAGGCTTCGCGTTCACTGCTGGTGGTCAAGAAGGAGATTCTCAAGTACCCGGGTTGGTAGCCGGACTCGTCAGACAGATTCAAGAAGTGTTCTAACTGTATTTACCAAGACCTGCATGTTTTCCGCTTTAGAGACGATGGCTGTGATCCCCGCTGCGGAAGCTTGTGTTTTCAGAACGGAATCTTCATGCAAGGTACAGAGAATTAGGGGAGTTTGAGGTGTCGTCTCGCTGAGAACGCGGGCAGCTTCCAAACCGCTCATCACCGGCATCGTCAGGTCCAACACCGCGATGTCCGGCTTTGACTCCTGTATCTTTTGCACTCCCTCGCGCCCGTCGCCCGCCTCGGCACAAACGACCCACGACCCGTCCGCTGATTCGAGGATGTTTCGCAACAGCCGGCGAATCACTGGGTTGTCGTCGACAATCACGATCCGTTTCGTCACGATGCGATCTTGCTGGTCATTTTGAACCCCTGCCTTAGATCAGAATTCTCAACGCAGCGAAGCTATTTTTCAATCCCCCAAAACCCTTATCTCGTCAGTTAAAGGGACTAGATGCGCGCAATCGGCGTCGGCAGATCTCAGAGGAGAGAATTAGTCGCTGGAGGAGTTTGAACCGGCACGGACCGATTTGGCACCGGAGTAAGGCAGTTTCTAACCCCGCACGCTCACCTTCGAAAATGAAAGTACCGCCCGTCCCGGTGTTGGTCTTCCCATCGACATCGCCGGACGGAAGGTCGTGAAGATCAGCATGTTCTTGACCTGGGGATTCAGGTCTTTCGATTCGTCGGGGTCGGAGAGAATTCGGTAGTCCTGCACGCGCCCAGTCGAGTCAACGTACGCTTCAATGACCACCGAATCTTCATTGATCGGGCTCAGCGTCATGCCGAAAGACGAATCTTGCAATTCCGGTCCGGTGTGCAGCATGAGCGGAATATCGTTGTGCGAGCGGGCTTCGAGTTCAGGAATCGTCAGGAAGCCCATGAAGAATCCAAAGAACGCCACTGCCGCGACCATGCCCGCGGTCGCCGGAACCATGAACGCGCGCAGGGCATTTTCGAGACGCACGCCGAGTCCCTGCCAGCGTCCGCGCTTGGCCGACTCCGATTCCTTTGAAACCGCAAGCCGCAGTTTCAGAGCCAGATCCGCAGGCGCCTTGCGCCGGCCCAATCCCGAAAGCAGTTGCTGCGTCTTCACCAGCGCGCGATACTCGTGCTCGCAGTCGGCACACTGCTCCAGGTGGGTGCCGATCAGGTGCATCTGTTTCCCGGTAACAGCTCCGTCAAAATACGGCGAGAGCAGCGACTTGGCCTCGACGCACTTCATGACGTCACCTCAGCTTCCTCTCCACCAACAGTCACCCGGTACGAACGTCCCGGCTTGTCACAGTCTTCCGGGCTCCTCAACCCAAGCTCCGTACCGCATTCCCGCACATACCCCGTGAGCCGTTTCCGCAGCGCCTCGCGTCCTCGTGTCAGCCGCGACTTCACGGTCCCCAGCGAAACTTCCGTGACTTCTGCTATCTCTTCATACGACATGTCTTCCAGATCGCGCAGGATCAGTGTCGTTCGAAACGGCTCGGGCACCTTCCGCAACTCTTCTTCCACTCGCGCCCGCACTTCCTCGTGCGCCGCGCTGTCGAAGGGCGACTCCCCGGCGTCCACGAAAGATTCTTTCGCAGCCAGCCCGCTTCCGTGACCCTCCGGCTCCATCGGTTCCATCGAAGTTTCGTGCGCCTTATGCCGGAACCACCACCGCCGCCGGTTGGAAGCCTCGTGCACGGCGATCCGGTAGATCCACGTCTTCAAACTGGACTCGCCATGAAAGTGCCGCATCCCGCGAAACACTTTCAAGAACACTTCCTGCGTTGTGTCGGCTGCGTCGGCCGGATCAGTCACGAT
>Ga0210406_10002559_pt1 | contig 20639 bp, 13 predicted proteins | sample IncBWC30MmetaG_FD_155454 | JGI IMG/M metagenome (GOLD analysis project Ga0210406, IMG submission 155454) | Forest soil microbial communities from Barre Woods Harvard Forest LTER site, Petersham, Massachusetts, United States - Inc-BW-C-30-M | ecosystem: Environmental > Terrestrial > Soil >... | reverse complement strand
TTAAGTGAAGGACTCGAACTTCTTGAGCTGGCCGCCTCCGGTTCAGATCTCACCGACTACCACCTCGAAGCAGCGATCGCATCCGTGCACGCGTCCGCAGGCCGTCTGGAAGATACAGACTGGGGTCAGATCGTTTCGCTGTATGACCTGTTGATGAGCATACGACCATCCCCGATTGTGGCTCTCAATCGCGCCATCGCAATTGCACAGCGAGATGGGCCCGAGCGCGGACTGGAAGAGATCAATCTAATTTCCGACGCCGACCGGCTAGGCTCGTATCCTTTTTTGGCCGCTGCCTTGGGAGAGCTTGAGCTGCGCCGAGGCCAGTACGGAGCGGCATTAGATCACTTTCAGGCTGCAATTAGGCTGGCACGCAATGGGATGGAGAGGCGATTCCTCGAAAGGCGACTGGATACCTGCCAGCGAGGCGGATGCTGTGGATCCCAGTCACATGCTGACCATCCCTAGTGCCGGTCTGACCTCCGAGAGCAAATGTTGAATCACGGACTGGTTGCTCCAGCACCTCCCACCATGACTGGTGCAGTCAGTCTATGTGTTCGTGAATGGCTTCATCATAATTGGAGTTCTCGCCTGGAGTTCTCGCCCTGTTGACGCTCGTGAGCCGCAATCCATTTGTGTTTTCATCGCTCGGGCGCCAACCGCGTATCTCCTGCTCTTTTCTCAGCTTGCCAAAACCTCCAGCGCGCGAAACACGATTTTCGGCCGTCCTATCGGGCTCATCGGCGTTTATGCGGCGTTGGTTGTGACGGGCTGGGCCTACCCGTTCGGGTTCACGAAGGTATCTTCTCGCCAAGAATCCTGGCGGCCGCTCCTTCGCTTTCAGTTACGGAGGTCGCGGGGAGGCGAATTCCTTCGACCGGGTTCTTGACAAGGAGGCCGTACTGAACAGCTGCGCCCAGAACGCTCGACAACACGTCCTTTATCTTGTCTCGCGATTCAGATGCTAAGGACGATGCTGTCGAGCCCAGAGAAATAGCGCTGCAACCTAAGCGGCGTCAGATCTCGAAGCGAGATCTTTCCAAACTTTGGCACCAGGTAGTTGGCGATTACGCCTCGACTGCGTTCTTGAGTCGTCTTGGCCATCAGGCATGACGATGGGTCTGTACGTACCGTCGACGAATTCTCCGAAGTTGGTTGCGGAGCCGACTAGCTCCAAGCCCTGGTTCTGGGCCCGGAGATATGCGGCTGCAATTTTGCGCGCTTCCCGTTCCGACACGGTTGCCGGCGCGATCCGCACGCGCGTCTTCTTTCTTTGTAACGGACCTCCGACGAACTGATCGCGGCGGACCTGAATGGTCCACCATTTGCCGCGACGCTTCGGTCTCGGGCCCTGAAACCTCCGGCGGGCCATCGCTTCACAATGTTGCTGCACGATGATTTCAGCAAACGGGCGCAGTGTATAAACGCTTTGACAAATGAACGAAATATTGATTTCTGAGCAGATTCTAGCGGAGATAAACGCTTTGACAAATGAACCTAAATCTGAGAAATTGGCAGTCATTTCAAGCGGGTTCGCGGCAGAGGATTTTCCGCGAACGCTGAGGAGGATGTATGAATTCAGCTACCCTGGCCGTCAGCCGCGTTCGCAATTCTTCCGCAAACTGGTGGTGCGCGACCATTTTCGCCGTTATCGCGTTCTTCACTGGCAGCCAACTCGCATGGGGCGGTGTTACCGGCAGTATTTCCGGCGTGATACGCGACTCCGGTGGGGCCGTTGTTCCCGGGGTTCACGTTGCTGCCCATGAGACTCAGACCGGACTTCGGTGGATCACCACGACCGACGACAAAGGATTCTATTCGTTTCAGGCACTGCCAGTTGGAACATACGACCTCGAGGCCAACAAAACTGGGTTCAAAGGATACAGCCAGTCCGGCATAGTTATAAACGTCAACTCCTCGATAAAGGTGGACGTGGCGTTGCAAGTGGGACAAGTGGTGGAGCGTGTCAGCGTAACCAGCACCGCCGTGCACGTGGAAGAGACCAGCACGCAGATGGGCGAGGTGATCGACAGTCAAAAGATAACAGAAGTGCCTTTGGTCACGCGCAGTTACACGGATTTGCTGGCGCTGCAGCCTGGAGTTGTACCGACAGCTTCCGGACTCTCCGGAGGCACAAACGGACCATTCGTCTCGCTTGGATTCGCCATCAACCTAGTCTCGGGCGATCTTAACGCTGGCAATCTTTCCGTCAACGGCATGCGGGAAGCTTCGAACGGCTTTCTGTTGAACGGAGCAGTCGTCGAGGAAACGGCAGTCCATGGCACCGTGGCGATTCCCAACCTCGATTCCATCGATGAGTTCCGCATTTTGACCAACAATTTTGACGCTGAGTATGGCGCCTATGCCGGTGGCCAGATCAATGTGATCACCAAGTCGGGCACCAACAAATTTCACGGGAGCTTATTCGAATTCCTGCGCAATACGGTTTTGGATTCGCACAACTATTTCGACAAGCCTGGTACGCCACTCGGGCCTTATAAGCAGAACCAGTTTGGCGGCACCTTCGGAGGCCCGGTCCTTCATGACAAGCTGTTTTTCTTCGGAGACTATCAGGGCAACCGCAAAGTTTACGGACAAAACACCGGCGAAATACCGGTTCCGAGCGACGCGGAGCGTACCGGCGACTTCTCTGCTTTGAGTTCCCAGATGACGGGGACGGTCCAGGGCCCGTACTGGGCGCAACAACTCGCGACGGCGTTAGGGTACCCGGTGACCCAAGGCGAAAACTACTATACCCCCGGATGCGCCCAAGCGACTTGCGTGTTTCCCGGTGCCGTGATACCCAGCGCGGTATTTTCTACGCCGTCAAAGAACAGCCTGCAGTTTATTCCGAAGTCGAATATTGAGGTTGGTGGCGTCCCCTACTTCAGCAGTTCGTCTGCTGCAGAACGGCTGGACGACGATAAGTTTGGTATTCGCGTGGATGGCAACACCCGTTTCGGTCTGCTTTCCGGATACTACTTCTATGATAATTACGATTTGGCATCTCCCAATCCGGTGACGCCGTCCTTCACCGGCGAGAACACCGGCCGAGTGCAGGTGATCAACTTCGGTGATACCAAGACCCTGGGCAGCACAGCAGTGAATGAGGCGCGCATCTCCTATACCCGCCTCTTTGTGGTGAACTTTTCGCAGGGCGGTCAGAGGGGTCCGGGCGCGCTAGCTGCGCTGGGCTTTACCGGCATCGTTCCGGTGCAGCCGGCGTACGCCGGCCTACCCGGGATTAACTTCAACAACTTCAGTACGGGCAACTCAGGCGCTCCCTCTCCCATCATTCAGAACACTTACCAAGCATTGGATAACTACAGTAAGGTGATTGGCAGACACACCGTAAAATTTGGTGGAGACGTTCGTTACACTGAGCAGGTGTGGAAGAATTTAGGTTCTAACGGCGCTTACGGTTTCAATGGTAATGAAACTGGAATTGACTTCGCTGATTTCCTCATCGGTGCTCCTCAGTATTATCAACAAGGCCAGGGTTATCCCTCGAATGGCCGCAACCTCTATATTGGTGGATACGGGCAGGACAGTTGGAGAGTGCGTCCGAACTTTACCCTTAACTATGGTTTGCGCTATGAGGTCGCCACTCCCTGGTGGGAGCAGCATAACGAAATTCAGACGTTGGTGCCGGGGTTGCAGTCACTAGTCTTCCCTGGCTCGCCGACTGGCTGGGTGTTTCCCGGGGATCCAGGCATCCCAAAAACCCTGGCGCCAATCCGGTATGATAATTTCGCGCCGCGCATCGGAATCGCCTATTCACCGAGTTCTGACAGTGGCTTCCTTGGCAAGCTAACGGGTGGTCCAGGGCGTAGCAGTGTGCGCGTCAGTTGGGGAAAGTTCTACACGACCTTTGAAGGCGGAACCGATTACAATGAAATCGGGGACGCACCCTTCGGGTTTTACTACGGTAGTCCCCTGCCCCCGGAATTTGCTAATCCTTTCATAGACCGTGGCACCGGGTTCAACAACGGTCAAAGATTCCCGGCTCCGCCTCCGCCTTTCAATGTTTCTCCGCAAAATCCTGACAATTCTGTGAATTGGGCGAGTGAGGAGCCCATCGGCAGCTCACCCGGCTTTTACCATAAGAATGTTAACCCCTACGCGGAGGACTTCGAGTTAAGCCTCGAGCGGCAGTTTGGCCGTGCCACCCTGTTAAAGCTAGCTTACGTGGGAACCGAGGGTCACCATCTGCTCTCGTCGGAGGAGGCCAATCCGGGGAATCCGGCGCTGTGTCTGAGCGTGAGTCAGCCAGCCCAGGTCGCACCCGGAAGCGCTCTGTGCGGACCTAATCAGGAAAACGGAGTTTTCACGACCGCTGGAGGCACGATCATCAACAGCACGCGCGGCCCATTTGGCCCGGCCTTCACCAGCGATTCTTATTTCAAGACGATCGGGAATTCCGACTACAACTCTCTGCAAATCAGCCTCCGCCACTCGGTGCATGGCATGGAGTTCCTCGCTGGCTATACCTACAGCAAGTCAATGGACAACGCTTCCGGGTACGGAGAACAGGTAAATTTCCTAAATCCGAATCTGAGGGCGCTCTCCTCTTTTGATGTGACCCACAACTTCGTGATCAGCTATGACTACGTCTTACCGATTTACAAGCTGGGGTCGAACCGGCTGACGAATGGCTGGACGGTAAGTGGCGTCACTCACTTTTCCACCGGCCTGCCCGTCTTCATGCTGGAGAACGACGACAATTCCCTGTTGGGCACCTCCGGATCGGGCCCGATCCAGCTCCCCATTGACACTCCCAACTACACACCGGGCCCTCTGAATTTCACCAATCCTCGCTCCAGACAGCTGTACTTCAATACTTCCCTGTTCAGTAAGGAAGCCGTTGGACAACTTGGGGATGCCCCTCGCTTCTTCTTTCATGGACCTGGACTTAACAACTGGGACATCAATTTGCAAAAAATTACTAAAATCACCGAAAGCATGAACGTTGCATTTCGAGCGGAATTCTTCAATGCCTTCAACCACGCGCAGTTCGGGCCACCCGATGGCACTATTACGGATTCGAACTTCGGGCTGGTGACGACGGCCAATCCGCCGCGCATCATACAGTTCGGACTTAAGTTTCAGTTCTAGCGAGCTTCTGAACCAAATGTGGCGCGGCCGCCGGAGCGCAGCCGAAGGGCCCGCGTCCACGAAAGCCCGCGTGTTTTCACTACTGTTTATGTTGAACGTCTTCATCCCAAACTGCCAGACCGAACCGGGGCATTTGGCGGCATAGCTGCTTGTTTAGATCGGAAACCTTGGGTCAGTTAGGAATCGCCAGCCATCGGTTTTTCGCCGCGCTGGACTTGAATAATTGAGAGACCGCACTTCTGCAAGATGCACTTATCAAGGAAGGAAGGAGTAAATCTGGCGTTCCGTACAGAACTCTTTAACGCCTTCAACCATGCGCAGTTTGGTCAGCCAGAGGGGAATGTCAATAGCGCCATGTTGGGCTGATCACGACGGCGAATCCGCCCAGAATCATGCAGCTCTCGTTCGAGGTGCTCTTTTAGCACTCCTGCGAGGTCTTGGTCAGTTAAGTCCGGGACAGTCGCCCGATGCCAGGCGGATCATCTGAAGAATCGGGTAGCCGCCAAATGGACTGGAGATCAGTCCCAGGTGTCTAGTGTCAGGAGGAAAGAGTAGAAGAGTAAAAGAGGAGAATAGGAACAGCTCGGTCCTGCATGCAGCGTCGCGAATTCATAAAGTCCGTCCTCGGGAGCGCTTTGTTGTGGAAGGTGCCCGCATCTCTCGCGCCCCAAGTCTCTACCACCCCGCCGCCTGATCCCGGAGTGAAGCGCGTCCTCGTGATTTTCAAGTGTCATTTCGACGCCGGCTTTGCCGACACGCAAACCGCCATGGTTCACCGCTATTTCACGGAATATTTTCCACAGGCCATGGATCTCGCCAGCCAACTGCGCCACTCCGGTGGTCATCGCTATGTCTGGACCACAGGATCTTGGCTGCTTTACGAATACCTGGAACAGGCAACCGCCGAGCAGCGCTCTCGCATGGAGAAGGCCATCTCCGCGGGCGACATCGCATGGCATGCTCTTCCGTTCAGCTGGCAGACTGAGTTGATGGAGGGGTCGATGATCTCCGGAAGCCTGGGTCTGTCGCGGACGCTGGACCAGCGTTTTGGCCGGAGCACGACCGGCGCTAAGATGACGGACGTACCCGGCCACACCCGCGGCTTGATCGCCCCACTTGCCGCGTCCGGCGTGAAGTTTCTGGATATCGGCGTGAACGATGCGAGCACGCCGCCCGTTGTTCCCCCCTTGTTTCTGTGGAAGGATCCCGGCGGATCGACGCTGGTGGTGATGTACCACCACGGCTACGGGGGCGTGCTGCGTGTGCCAGACTCCGATCTGGGCATCGCCATGGTGGTGCGCGACGACGACAGCGGCCCCCACAGCCTGGAAGAGATCAGCGCGACCTACTCCACCCTCAGTGCCCAGTTCCCCAACGCTCAAATTATCCCTACCAACCTGACCGAGATTGCGAATGCAATCGAGCCTTACCGCGCCTCCCTGCCGGTGGTCACCGGCGAAATCGGAGACACCTGGATCCACGGTGTCGCCAGCGACCCTCTCAAGCTAGCCCGGTATCGCGAGATCGCCCGCCTGCGTCAGGGCTGGCTGGCTCAGGGGAACTTTGCGGTTGGGGATGCGACAGATATCGCGTTGCTCCGCCATCTACTTCTGGAGGTTGAGCACACTTGGGGTACGGATACTAAGACCTGGCTCGATTTCGATCACTACACGCCGCGCGATCTGACCGCGATGCTCGACACCAAAAACTATAAAGTTGTCCAGTTTAGCTGGGAGGAGAAGCGCCAGGACCTCTTTGCGGGGATCGCTACGCTTCCCTCTGCATTGCGCGAGCAGGCGCAAACAGCGGTGCGTAATCTTGCAGCGATTCCGCCAAGGCTGGCGCACCCCAGCCCTCTCCCAGCTGGAGGCGAGATCGAGACACCGCATTTCATCGTGGGAATCGATCCAAAAAGCGGAGCCATCCAACGGTTGCGTAATAAGAAATCAAAACGGGAGTGGGCTTCGAGCGAAAACCTGTTGGCTCTCTTTTCCTATCAGACGCTGTCGCAACAAGACTATTCACGATTTTTTGATAGTTACGTTATCAGCGATGAAGATTGGGCCAAGAAGGACTTCGGTAAGCCCAACATTGAGCGCTTTGGAGCGGAGAGCCGCGAATGGCTGCCCTCCGTCGTGGATTTGCAGGTGGAGGAGGACCACGAAGGCCATCGCCTGCTGGCGCATCTTGAGCTCCGCGATCCGGAGGCTCTGCGCAGCGGGCGGGCATCTTTCCCGCAGAAGATGTATCTGGAAGTGCTGTTGCCGAATGCAGAACCCGTGATCGACTTGAAGTTTTCCTGGTTCCAAAAGCCGGCAACCCGCCTTCCCGAGGCTCTCTGGCTGAGCTTTCATCCGATGGCAGCGAATCCGACAGGTTGGATGCTGGAGAAATCAGGCCAACCGGTTTCTCCCCTGGACGTGGTCCAATCCGGCAATCGCCATATGCACGCAGTCTCAAAGGGCTTCGGATACAAGGATGAGAGCGGGGACTTTCTGGTAGAGACTCTGGATGCTCCGCTGGTCTCCCTGGGCATCAAGTCGCCCTTGTACTTTTCGAACCGTCAACCTGACCTTTCCGCCGGCGTTCATTGCAACCTCTTCAACAATGCCTGGGGAACCAACTACATCATGTGGTTCGGTGAGGATATGCGTTTCCGTTTTCTCCTTCGTGCCTGACGGCGCGACCGAGGGCGCCAGAAGAAGCAAAGGCAGGCGCGAGAACAGGAGCAACCATTGATTGGAGCGGTGGACATTGGTGGGACCAAGATCGCGGTTGGGATGATCGATAAGGACGGTAAAGTCCTGGCAGGCCGAGAATGCCCCACCGACGCTGATCGCGGTTATGCGGAGGCGTTGCGGCGCATCATTGCGATGCTCCGGGCCGCGGGCCAGACCACAAACACGGAAATATCGGGGATTGGATCAACCGGACCTGTGGATCCGCTGACGGGCGAGATCGGCGACGTCAACTTCTTCCCTGCGGAGCGAGCCGATGCTACGATCCTGAGCCAGGCAGGCCAGGAGTTCTCGGTTTCCTGCAAGACCTAACCTGACAGCTTTGATGGCTTTGCAATGGCTTGCAGATGTGGTTTGCGAACGCGATTTGCGACGCACTCGGCAGGAACTAAGAGCTGCCAGCCCGGCGGTTCGAGATTACTTGGCTCGCTGGAAGGAACATGTACAGCAGCTGGCAAAGACGCTCGGAGGAATTCGGCATTTATTCCTCGTGGGCCGAGGGTCTTCGCACGCCGCGGTTGGGACCGGTGCTCTGATCGTTAAAGAGTCTGATCATTTTCACGCGGAAGGCATGAGCAGTGCGGCATTTCGCCATGGACCGTTTGAGATGCTCCAGCCCCGAGACTTTCGTCTTCGTCTTTTCCCGCGAACCCAAGACTCGCGAACTTAACCAGCGGCTCTTCGAGGATGTTCGCAAGGTGGCGGGTCGTGCAGAGTTGGTAAGCGAAGGCGCGAAGTTACCGTCCTGTGCTCTGCCCACCGGACCCGGTCCATACATCCCATCCTCGAGATTCTGCCCATGCGATGGTCACCTTGGCTCAGGCCGTGCAAGGGGGGCGTGAACCTGGCCGTTTTGCACTGGCCTCAAAAATCACCACGAAGGAGTAGCCGATCATGCCCCGCTCCGTGCCAGAAACCGCTACATGGTGGCCATCGTCTTCCTGACGTTTTTCGTGATGTCGTTGCTTACCAACATCCTCCGACATTATCAGCATCAGCAGCTTCAAGGCCAGCCTGGCGGCTGCAGCTTTCTTGCCGTTCTCCTTTTTTATTTGCCTATGGAGTGATGTCGATTCCCGCTGGTTTTCTGGTAGAACGCTTTGGCGAAAAAACCGCCATGATCGCGGCGTTCCTGGTGGGCACGGCGGGATCGTTGAGTTTCGGCTTGCACCCGGGCTATCGCGTGGCGGTGTTCTTGCTATTCGTAATGGGATCGGGAATGGCTACGCTGCAAACCGCGATCAATCCCCTGTTGCGGGTTTCGGGGGGCGAAGCGCATTTCGCTTTCAATTCCGCATTCGCCCATCTCGTGCTTCGGAAGCGCCTCGTTTCTCAGTGCGTATATGTATTCATATTTGGTCCTGAACCTGGGTAATGAGCACGCCGGCAGCAATTGGCTGCTCAAGGTGCTGGCCAGGCTCACGCCTCCGGCGCTTCCATGGGCTTCCGTATGCTGAACTTTCTGTATATTTACCTTGGCCATGATTGCAGTCCTTTTCTTCAGCCGCTTTCCCCGGGTGGAGCTTACCGTCGACGAGCAGGCCGGCTCCTTGAAGACCTATAGTGGTCTGTTTGGCAAGCCCATGGTCTGGGCCTTCTTTCTTTGCGTTTTTGCCTTCGTGGGATCGGAACAGGGGACGGCCGACTGGATGACTAAATTTCTTGCCCAATATCATGGCTCCGACCCGCACACCGCCGGCGCGGCTGCAGTCTCGTGGTTCTGGGGCCTGCTTACGGCGGGCTGCTTTATCGGGATGTGGTTGCTGAAGATCGTCGACAGCCGCTATGTCCTGATCGGTACTTGCCCGGGAGCTCTTCTGTGCTTAACCGCCGCTCTGTTCGGCCCGGCAAATGTTTCAATTATTGCTCTACCCGCGGTTGGTCTTTTCGCATCGGTGATGTGGCCCATCCTGGTATCGCTGGCACTCAATTCAGTTTCTGAGCACCACGGGTCTTTCGGCGGAATTTTGAGTACCGGCATTATGGGTGGGGCCGTGGTGCCGGTAATGATTGGACGCATCGGTGATCACTTTGGACTGCGAACCGGGCTCGCGTTCCTCTACGTCACGTTCACCTGCGTTCTGAGTGCCGGTTTTTGGGCCCAGCCACTCATCTCTAAGGTGACCGTCAGCTTCCGGAAAGGCGAAGTTCAGCCTGCCGCCTCGGCAGTCAGCGGGGAAGACTGATATGTGCTGCGGATCCTCACAACCTTTCGCGCGGGCGAAGCCGGCGTACAACCATCGGGATTTCGATGTCAAAAAGAGACTTCCGTCTAAAGCTGCTTTACCAACGGACACGCCGCGACATAAGAAGACGATTCCCGCTTTGCTTGTTTTTGCGGTCTGGATGTTTCACGTCTCGTTTGCGTTGGCAGAACCTCGAGACCACTATGCGCAACCGTCGACCTTTGGGAATCGGATTGCCGGCGGCGATATGCCTCTTAATCTGCTGGAAGTGGAGGGGCGGTGGGTTGTCAGCACGAACTCCGGCTGGCATAACGCTTATCTCCAAATCTACGACGAACAACTGCGCAAAATCTCCGGCCGCGTGGATCTCCCCAGCACCTGGTATGGGCTCGCCTACGATGCCAAACGAAAACTCGTGCTCGCTTCATCCCCGGACTCCGCGGTCTATGTGATCCCGTTCGACGAAGGAAATTTCGGAAGCAAGCGGGAGCTTGCCCTGGACCAATGCCGCTTGCCTGCGGGGATGGCCCTGGGAGTCGATGGTACGGCATGGGTTGCCTGCAACCAGAACGACACCCTGATGCGAATCGACTACGTGAAGGGAAAAGTTTTGCACTCGGCCAGGGTCGGATCATTCCCTTATGCCATCACAAAGCTTCCTCTGGGCAAACTTGCGATCAGCTTGTGGGGCCAGAGTGCGGTTGCGATTATCGACGGCGCTACTCTGGAACAGGTGGCGCTGATTCCGGTGGGCAGTCATCCCACCGACATGCTCTACCTGCCTCATGCCAAGCATTTGCTCGTAGCATGTTCTGATTCTGACGACGTTTCCGTGATCGACGTCGCCAAACAGGTGGAGGCCCGACGTTTCCACCTGGACGTACCGGATGTACCGGTGGGCGGTGCTCAGCCCATAGCTTTGGCAGCGGATGCTGCGAGCGGAAATATCTATGTTGCCCTGGCCGCCGTCAATTCCGTGGCGGTGTTTCAAATCAAATCTGGAAGACAGATCGAGTATTCATTCCGCAGTCTCTTCGCTGTAGGGGCCTATCCCACAGCGTTGTTCTTTTCCGGCCGCTCGAGAACGCTGTTTATTGCGAACGGAAGAAATTTGGTCACCGGTTCGAATGCGCCGCCGAACGCCACCGCGAGATACCCCAGAATTGGGACCATTCTTGGTGGAGCGATCGAGGCGTATTCTGCCGCGCAGCTTCGCAACGAAGTGGAAACCACCACTCTCCGCCATCAAATCTATAACGCTGCACCTGCCGAACCGGCAATGGCCAGGGAACGGATCGCTTATTTCTCCGCGACCAGCTCAAAACCGGGTCCGATTCAGCACGTTTTTTACATCTTGAAAGAGAATCGCACTTACGACCAGGTGTTGGGCGATATTCCGGAGGCAAATGGCGACCCGCGGTTGGTTCTGTTTGGGGAAGCCAATACTCCGAATCATCATGCTTTAGCGCGGGATTTTATTCTCTATGACAATTTCTTCGTCGATGGAGATGTAAGCGCTGATGGCCACTTCTGGTCCATGGCGGCCACCGCCACCGATTATGTGGCCAGGCTTTGGACCACAACTTACTCCGGCCATGCCGAAGCGGCATTCGACGCACCGTACGACGGAGATGAAGAACATGAACATCCCATTGCAGCCCCAGGATCGGGTTTCCTCTGGGACCGTGCCAAAAAACTCGGAATTACTTATCGCGACTATGGAGAGTGGGGTGTCCGCGACACAAGAGACACAAAAAAGGATACCGTGTATTTGGCCGGACTCAAGAATCATTTTGACCCGTACTACCGCGACGAAATCGGCGACGTAACCGATCAGGAACGTGTTGATGAATGGCAAAAAGAATTCCGCGCTTTCGAAGCAGACGGGAATCTTCCTCGGTTGAGCATTATTCACCTACCGAACGACCATACCTGCGGGACTCGGCCTGGCTACCCGACACCTCGGGCCATGGTCGCCGACAATGACCTTGCCTTGGGGCGGATCGTCGAAACCATTTCACACAGCCGCTTCTGGCCACATAGCGTGATTCTCGTACTGGAAGACGATGCCCAGGACGGCCCCGACCACGTGGATGCACATCGCTCTGTTCTACTCTCAATTTCTCCTTTCACCCGCCGCCACATAATCGAGCACAAGCATTTTCAAACAGCTTCGGCACTCAAGACCATGGAGCAAATCCTTGGAATGGGCAGCCTTACATTTTTCGACGATCGAGCACCGAGCCTTCTGGCGGATTTTGACCCGCAGCCTGCGCTTGATCCGTACGCAGCGCTCCAACCCGGCCTCTCTCTTACCGAGATGAATACTCCTGACGCGCCAGGCGCAAAGGAATCGTCGCGATGGGACTTTACCCATCCGGATCGCACTCCTGAAGCCGAATTGAATCGAGTCATCTGGCAGTCTGTCCGGGGTGCGGATTCATTGCCTCCAGCGCCGGTCGTTCAAGTTCGCATGCAACTAAGATAGGCAACCCGCACGGTTGTGCTGCGCAAATGTTCCCACTGCACTGAGAATCGCGATTAGTGATGGCGACCTAGACGTTGATTAGCTGCTTCTACAGATCGTTGTCGGCCAAAAACCGTCCGTAGTCGTTTTCTCTCGAGCCAATCAAGGCAACAGATACAATTGTCGCGTCGGTTCACCCGTACGAAATTGTCTCTGTGCGTGTTAACTACGACGGCCACTGATTGCAGCCAGATTCATCTGATGACTGAGAGGGCTTAACAGTGTTGTCGCTTATCTGCAGAGATCGATCGATTTGCGTCGCCAGTTGTGCAGTTTTTGTTTTGAGCCAGCTTGTAACGGGTGGCGTTGCGGTCAGCACCCCCAATGATCTTAACGATTCGGAGATCGCCGGGTATTCTGCCCTTCAAGTTGAGGTTGAAACTAGGCAATCACCAGCGCGAAGTGGTCACTCGGATGCGCAGTCCACCTTGAGCCAGAATACAGTAAGCGAGGGAGAGCAATACGCGCCGATCGAATTCGTCTATCAACCGACGAAGCGTTATCAGGACCCGTTTAACGAAGTCGAACTCGATTTGGTTTTCATCAGAAATGACGGACAACGATGGAGAGTTCCCGCGTTTTGGGACGGCGGCAACATCTGGAAAGCGCGTTTTTCACCCCTGGAGGCAGGCGACTACAGGTTTCACTGGGAGAGCACCGATAAGAGTGATGTGGAACCGGGTGGACACGAACAATCTCTACGAGTGGCACCGTACCGAGGTACTAATTCTCTCTTGGTGCATGGTCCGCTGCGTGTGAGTGATAATCGCCGTTATTTTCAGTATGCGGATGGAACACCCTTTTTCTGGCTCGCCGACACTTGGTGGGAAGGGCTGTGCCGCCGGATATCATTGGAGGACATCAAGACCTTGGCTGCGGATCGGCAGGCGAAGGGCTTCAGTGTCGTCCAAATTGTGGCGGGCCTCTACTCGGATCAGCCACCTTTCGATGATCGCGCCAAGAATGAGGGCGGGTTAGTGTGGGAGCCGCAATTTACAAGGATCAATCCCGCTTATTTTGACGCTGCTGACCCCCGGATTCGAGCAATCGTCGATTCCCAACTCGCGGCCGCAATCGTCGGCAGTTGGGGTTACTACTTTCCTCTGATGGGCATGGACAAGATGAAGAAGCACTGGCGCAATCTGGTTGCCCGCTATGGTGCTTACCCGGTGGTGTGGATCATGGCCGGTGAGGTCAGCATGCCTTATTACCTGTCCCCACACCCTAAAGAAGACAGCGAACTACAAGTTAAGGCATTCACCGCCCTCGCAAAATACGTAAGGAGCATTGATCCATACCATCATTTGATCACCATTCATCCCCAACATTCCGGTCGAGAAGAACTGCTCGACGACACAGCTCTTGATTTCGACATGCTTCAGACAGGTCATGAAAGCTGGTCGAAGGCGGCAAATACGGTCTCATGGATCTCGGCGCACTATTCAAAAACACCTCCGATGCCTGTCCTCGTAGGTGAGACGGTTTATGAGGGAACACAACAAACAAACTGGCAAGACACTGAACGGTTTGCGTTCTGGGTCTGCATGATGAATGGAGCTGCTGGTCATACCTACGGAGCTGGTGGAATCTGGCAGATGAATACCAAAGCTATTCCGCACGGGCCTTCGCCTTGGGGTGTCACCTACGAAAATACGCCGTGGGACGAGGCGATGCAGATGCCGGGATCTAAGCAGGTCGGAATCGGCAAAAGCATTCTGATGAAGTACCCTTGGTGGCGCTTCCATCCTCACCCTGAATGGGTCGAGCAAGGCGGTACCACGTTTCAGAAACCACATGTGGAGTGGTTCGATGTGAATAAAAGGTGGGATCAAGAGAAAGGTGACTACCTCCTTCCTTATGCCTCCGGAATTTCTAAGGAGATTCGCTTCATTTATATTCCTCCGCGAACCTATGATGCATGGGGGCCCTTGGTAAAGGGGGTGGAAACGGATGTGGGCTATCACGCTTCTTATTACGATCCTGTAACGGGTGAGCAGTACCTCCTAGGAAGACTCTTCCGCCCTGAGCTGACCCAGGTGGCCGAGGACTCTTTCAACGACCCAAAGAAGCTTGCTTGGCTGGACAGTGGAGACCAAACGTCCGTTCAGAACGGCAAACTTCTGGCCCGCGGATCCACTTGGACCGTTCTGAAAGATATGAATGAGTCTGATGTTCTGGTCCGTGTAGATGCACAAAGTAATGCGGAGGCGGGTATTCTTATCAGATTTCACGATCGCGATAACTCGATTGTTGCGGTGTATTCACCCAGCTTGAAAGGGATTTGGATTCAAGACAGACAGAAAGGGCAGTATGGTCTGCGGCTTGGGTATACGGACGTTGCGGAGATCGGTCCAAAGATGCGCATGACTGCAGAGGCCCATGGAACCAACGCCAGTTTTACTATCACCGATGGTGAACATACTTATCGAACAACGCCGGTTCAAGTCCAAAATAGTCGCGCGGGAAGCGCAGGCTTATGGAGTGAGAGTTTATCATGCGATGATTTTGGCGGTTGGGGAGGGTGTCGAACTATGCTGCTCAACGTACCTGCGCCGAATCACCAGGCATTTTCTGATGCTGCGGCTTACAAGGTCGAGGCCATCCCTCCAGATGCCAATCCTAACCTTGTCATCGAGAACTTTTGGCGCGCTCCCAATGTGCCTATCACGCACGATTGGGTGCTCGTTTTGGAGCATTGATCACGGGATTAGATCAGGGGGTCGAATCCCGCTTGCATGCCGGGGCGCGGGAAAGGTCGGTGCTTTGCGGACTGCGCCTGTCCGGCTGTACCAAATACACTGTTTTCACCCTTCCATTGCTCGGTGCGCAGGGCAACCGGTGGTTTTCAGTCACGCCTGGCCGCTCTCGGCAGACGCCTTTGAAGATCAGATGTTTGTTCATTGAACTCGCCCCGTGAGCTGGTGGATTTTGTCTCCCATCAATTGTTCGAGGAACTTCCCTTGCGCCTCCCGCATCGATTCCATGTCGGAATGAGCGTACAGGTCCACGATCGACTTCTCTCGACGCCTCCGCTGGGCTGGGGCCGATGTCTTCGACAAGACCGATGGCGGGCTGCCGTGTCGGGGTCAACAAATGGCTCTGGTTCCGGAATATGTGGCTGGATCGGTTGAACTACTGAAAGGTGTGCACTCACGTCAACACTCCTGGCTGGCTGAATCCAAAGCGCAACAGGTCGTTCGCAGGCTCTGTACTCAGGAACTCTTGTGGCGAACTCAGCAGAACCCCTGCAAGAATTACTGCTACGCTACGGCTCTCAGTGGCTCCAATGGAGTCCACAGTTGTTCAACGAATCTGCACTGACTCTCGCGGCTTGTCCCGTAGCGTTTCGTTGTTGCCGACGCTTAGGCGAACATCGGCGCTGGTCACAGAGTGGTCACAATAAAGGGGCGACCCTCATGAATTTCTCAACTCAATCGTCGTCTTAGGCCACGAATGCGGGAATGATTTTGTCAGCCAGGGCTTCGACAAACTCCCTGTTCACAGGAGCGTGGCCCTGGAGCCATCTGTAGAACAAAGGGCCATAGAGCGCGTCGATCAATAAATCGGGATCAGTGTCTGGTTTCAATTCGCCACGGGCAATGGCTTCTTCAACCAGTCGCAATCGCATTCGCCGCCGGGGGAGGATGAACCTCTCGAGATACGTCCGCTCAAGGTTCCTATCCCCGTGAATGCCTGCGATCAGACGAGCCATCACTTTTGCATCTTCGGAGCGAAGCCAGCCCGCACCGCGCACAACCTCGTCACGAAGCCGCTCCAACGGAGAGCCCTTTTCTTTAACCGACAATGCTGGCTTCACGTGCTCAAAGCATGCGTCGAACATGATCTCTTCTTTTGTGTTCCACCAGCGGTAGAGCGTGGCGGTGCTGACCCCGGCTCCATGGGCGATCTCCTGAGCGCTCACGGAACTGATCCCTTTTGTCTTCAGGAGCTTGTAGGCCGATTCCAGAATGTCCTTTTGTGCCCTCTCACTTCTTGGACGCCCTGGAGTTCTCGGTAGAGCGCGCAATTCTTTCCTCTTCATTGGTCCTCTCCGGCTTAATTACGAAAATATAGTTTTCGTGCTCGCTTGACAAGACTGCGCGAGACAATATAGAAACGAAAACAGCAGTTTCGTAACGTCGAGGAAAAAACCTTGAAAATCCGGGCTGCAGTCGTCTGGGAGAAGAGCGGTCCTTTCGCTGTTGAGGAGCTCGAAATGGAAAAGCCGCGTGCGGATGAAGTTCGGGTGCGAGTCGTTGGCGTAGGAGTATGTCACACCGACTTCTCCGTCCGCGACGAGCTCTACCCCGTTCCGTTACCGGCGGTGTTAGGGCACGAGGCCTCCGGCGTGGTGGAGCACGTGGGTCGGCACGTTGCCAAGGTCGAGCCCGGCGATCATCTGGTTCTTACCTACTTGCCATGCGGGACGTGCAGAAACTGTGTACCGGGAAAACCGGCCTACTGTCTGTACACGTTCCCGTATAACTACAGGATTCGGAGCAGGGGCAGGTATTCAAGCCGGCGCTCATGATGGCCGGTTGATTTTGGCGGCGCGCAGAATCCCGAAGAAATGGAGGAACAAAAACAATGGCTCAAACACCCCCAGAGGTCGTAAGGCAATTCCTGGCGAATACCACAAATCAAATGATAGTTAAAAGTCTCGTTGCAGAGGATGCGACTTACGTGTCACTCAACTATGACAACCCCGATCTAAAAAAGATTATGCCGTGGACAGGCACCGGCAAGGGGCCGCAGGCATTTGTTGACACGTTTGCGCGCGTCAGTCAGTTCTGGCAGATTCTGGCCTTCTCGGTCGAACAGTTGTTCGGCGTTGGTGAAAACGTTGCAGTCTTTGGCCGGTTCACTTACAAATCGACGACGCAGGGAAAGACCGTAGAATCCCCCTTCTCGATTCTTTCCCGTGTGCACGATGGCAAGATCGTTTACTTCCAATTCATGGAGGACACCTTCGCGACGGCTGCCAGCTTCAAATCCGGCGGAAGTTCAAGGTTCCATAGCGACCCGAACGGAAAAGAAGTCAAGATCTAGACTAGTACGGATGCCGAGCTGAAAGGACAAGAAGCATGAAATATAGGTTATTCGGTAAGAGTGGCCTTCGAGTTTCCGAAGCCGCCTTAGGCACCATGACCTTCGGCCAAGAGCGGGGTTGGGGTGCGCCCAAAGACGAGTCGCGAAAAGTGTACGACGCGTTTCGCGAAGCCGGTGGCAATTTCATCGACACCGCCAACATCTACACGGATGGAACGAGCGAGTCGTTCCTTGGCGAGTTTCTAGAGGGCCATCGCGACAGCGTGGTGCTGGCCACGAAATACTCCAACGCAGCTCCCGGTAATGATCCGAATGCTGCGGGCAATCATCGCAAAAGCATGATGCAAGCAGTCGAAGCCAGTCTGAAACGGCTTCGAACTGACTATATCGACCTTTACTGGGTTCACATCTGGGATGCGATTACGCCAGTCGAAGAGGTCATGCGCGGATTGGACGATCTGGTTCGCCAAGGCAAGGTGCTTTACGTCGGCATTTCTGACGTCCCGGCCTGGTGGATCGCGCAAGCAAACACGCTCGCAGATCTGCGGGGCTGGTCGCGATTTATTGGTTTGCAGATTCCATACAACCTGATTGAAAGAACGGTCGAGCGCGAACTGATTCCGATGGCGAAGGCGTTGGACATCGGCGTGACTGCGTGGTCGCCGCTATCCAATGGCGTGCTAACCGGCAAGTACCACGGTCATGGAGGATCTGAGCTGGGCCGCATGAACAGCGAGACGATGAAAACCTTTATGCCGGAGCAACAAAGGGCCGCCCGCATTGTGGCAGCCGTAAAAATTGTGTCAGAGCAGACAGGTTGCAGCATGGCGCAAGTCGCTCTGGCATGGCTTCGCTATCGCCCGGTACCGGTCATCCCGATTATCGGAGCGCGAAAGCTGACGCAACTTCAGGATAATCTCGCAAATCTTGATTTGGAGCTTTCCGCGGAACACTTGAAGTCTCTGGAAGAGGCAAGTCGGGTCGAACTTGGCTTCCCACAGGACCTTTATGCCATAAAGGCGGTCGGTGCAATCAGGTATGGCGGGATGCGGGATCGCATTCTTGTTGAAGATGAACTGGCGACGCAATTATGACTTCGAAACAAGAAACGACGAAAGGCTCAGCTGGCTGAACGTGCAGCTGGTGATGATTACGGAAGGCACCGGCCACTACCCCGCTTGTTAATTTTCTCTATAGGAATATGCTTGTCAAAACGTCGCATGGATCACTTCCGGATTGCCCACAATCCTGGAACCAACTCGCCCATGGGATCTCGGAGCGAAATGTCTTACTGCGGACGACCTGTGAGGATCCGCGCATGGCAGCCTTGCCGCATGGCGAAGAACCTGGAGATGGACAGGATATTCGACTTGTCGTCGACACCATCCCTACGTTGGCATGGTCCGCTGGTGCAGACGGCTCGGCAGACTTCTTCAATCAGCGCTGGCTGGACTATACGGGTCTATCTGCAAAGCAAGCTTTGGGCTCGGGATGGGAGGTTGCGATTCATCCCGACGACCTGCCACGAATTCTGGAAACATTTCGGGAAGCTTTGAATTCTGTAAAGCCGTACGAAGTGGAGGGCCGCTTCCGCCGCTTCGACGGCGAATTTCGCTGGTTTCTTTTTCGGGCCAGCCCGTTGTGCGATGAATCCGGCAAAGTTGTCAAATGGTATGGCACAAATACCGATATTGAAGACCGCAAACGTGCTGAGGACGGTCTTCGGTCACACGAAGAGAATCTTCGCGTGCTAGTCGATACCATTCCCGGGTTCGTTGTCACGACGAAGCCGGCCGGCGAAATCGAACTCCTAAACCGCCGAGTACTGGAGTATTTCGACAAGACTCCGGAGGAAATCGCCAACTGGCGGACCGGCAACGCGATCCACCCGGATGACCTTCCTCTCACGATCGCCGCCTTGACCCGGTCGACTCAGACGGGCGAACCCTATGAAGTTGAGCACCGCCTCCGGCGTGCCGACGGGGAATACCGCTGGTTTCACACACGCGGGCTTGCGCTCAGGGACAAAGAAGGCCGCATCGTGCGCTGGTACTATTTGCCAATAGACGTCGACGACCGCAGACGTGCCGAGGAGGCTTTGCGCAAGAGCGAAGCGCTATTACACGAAGCGCAGCGGCTGGCGCGTACAGGTTCCTGGTCGTTGGACGTCTTGTCAGGGAAAGTCGTGAACTCACCGGAAAGCGCTCGAATTTACGGGATTCAGCCGAATGAGGACTGCGCAGCCCCTGAGCTCTACTTCCAAAGGATTCATCCTGACCACCGCGAGCGCGTTCGGGAAGTCTTTCAAACGTGCGTGGTTGAAAAAACCGATTACCAGGCGGACTATCCGATCGTTTTACTCGATGGGACCGTTAAGTATATCCATGCCACAGGCCACCCGATCTTGAACAAATCAGGGGATCTTATAGAGTTCTTCGGAACCAACGTAGATGTCACCGAGCAGCACGAGGCGAGAGCGGCTCTGCTGACTGCGTTGGAAAAAATAAAGGCAGAGGAAACAGAGCTTCGGAGGATGACCGACGCCATCGCCAGTTATATTTACGTGTTCCGCCCGGATGGGACAGCCCTATATGCAAATCAGGCAGTGCTGGATTATATCGGTCTCACTTTGGAAGACGTGCAGAGGGAAGACTATCGCGCACGGGTCTTCCACCCTGAGGATGTGGAAAGGCTGGGCGAGGAGCGCCATGAGGCGCTCGCGCGCGGTAAGCCTTTTGAACTTGAGCAACGAGCGCTTGGAAAAGACGGTAACTATCGCTGGCTTCTTGTCCGTTACAATCCCCTTCGCGACGACCACGGGAACATTATTCGCTGGTATGCCACTGGCACGGATATTGAAGATCGGAAGCGAGCCGAAGAGAGGATGCGTAACGAAAACCTTGCGCTCAGGGAGCAGGTCGACCAAGCGTTCATGTTCGAAGAGATCGTGGGCGCCTCGTCGGGGCTGCAGGGAGTGCTTTCTCGGCTGATGAAAGTTGCTCCCACCGATTCGAGCGTTCTGGT
>Ga0210406_10002558_pt1 | contig 20639 bp, 16 predicted proteins | sample IncBWC30MmetaG_FD_155454 | JGI IMG/M metagenome (GOLD analysis project Ga0210406, IMG submission 155454) | Forest soil microbial communities from Barre Woods Harvard Forest LTER site, Petersham, Massachusetts, United States - Inc-BW-C-30-M | ecosystem: Environmental > Terrestrial > Soil >... | reverse complement strand
CGAAGCAAGTCGAGGCTTTCTTTGGTTATCCCCTGTATGTTCTTTCCCACTTTCCTCGCGCAATGATCGACGAAGTATTCGACCAGCACAGGAATGTCTTCTCGTCGTTCCCGCAGAGGGGGCACCTCAATCGGGAAAACGTTGAGCCGGTAGAAGAGATCGCTGCGAAACGTGCCCGCAGCGATGGCCGCGTGCAAATTACGGTTTGTGGCAGCAACCACTCGAACATTTGTTTGGATGGATCGAGTTCCGCCGACACGCTCAAATTCGTGTTCCTGCAAAACACGCAACAGAGCAATCTGGGTCTCGGCAGGAAGCTCTCCGACTTCATCGAGGAAGATCGTGCCTCCTTGTGCAAGTTCGAACCGCCCCAGGCGCCGGTGGAACGCTCCAGTGAAAGAGCCTTTCTCATGTCCAAACAATTCTGAGGCGATCAAATCGCGTGGGATGGCAGCGCAGTTGACACTCACAAAAGCGCGAGAGGAGCGCCGCGACTGTCGATGGATCGCGCGCGCAATAAGTTCCTTGCCTGTTCCGGTTTCGCCGGTGACGAGAACACTGGCGTCTGTAGGAGCGACCTTGGCCACGAGGGAAAGTACCCTTTGCAGCGCGGAAGAACTCCCGACGATCTCGTCGCACATCGATCCCTTATTGATTTCTTCGCGCAGAGCGATGTTCTCGTGTTTCAGTTTCTCTTCGGACTGTTTTGGATCCGCGATGACCATAACGGCGCTAGCCATAACTTGCCCCCTAATCTAAGTACGGTGCACGGTTGTTAGACCCCTTTGTTCATGTCGCGCATTGTGGAGCGAGCCCCGTCTGGGGACAACCCCAGATGGAGTCACCGTGGACACCATATCGGAACAGAAGGAATGCCCTTTTACAGGGGGTGGGAACTAACTCAAAAGTAGGAGACTTAATTCCTTCGATCTCGAATGTCGATGCGCTTCCATCCAAAAAGGCGCGCATCGACCGACCAACCGCCGGGTCCGAGCAGTGCCAGGGCGGCACCAAGAGTTCCCAGCATGATGCAACTCCACGGATTTCCAGGATGCGAGAAGGCCTGCCACAGCGCGAGGATCGCCACAAGCACTCCCGCGATGGGCGTCCATAGCCCTGCGAGCAGCAGTATCCCCGCTCCGGCCCCGAGCACGTGAAGTATGGCCGCTCCGATCGCAGTCTCGCCCCGGAGCGACATAACTCCTTCTAGAACCAATGCAATACCCGCCACCAACCTCATCAAGAGAAGGCCGGCACCGGGCAAACCGTGGGCGAATGTCGAATAAAGGCGTCTCAATTGAGGTTTAGGTTACGAAATCCCAATGCGGCCTAAAACCCTAAAAGGGTCCGACCAAAGCCACTCTTTTGAGTTATCTAAATCTCGATGATTCCGCGCTTCAGACCGATCATGGCGGCGTGGGTACGGTCGTTGGCGCCCAATTTGGAGAGGATGTTCCGGACTTGGCCCTTGACCGTTTCTTCGCTGACCGAAAGCTGCCCCGCAATCTCTTTATTGGCATTCCCTTCCGCAATCAGCCGCAGTACACGGATTTCCGCTGGGGTCAGCGCGTCATCGGTGGCATGCTCGGCAAGTTGCACGGAGGCGTCTGCGGAGAGCGCCCTTTTCCCGGCATGGACGCTTCGGATTGTCTCCAGCAGTTCCTTGTGCAAGCTATTTTTTAGCAGGTAACCCCGCGCGCCGGCTTTGAGCGCCCGCAGCACCTGAACGTCGCCGGCATAGGTGGTCAGCACGATGATTCGCGCCTCAGGAAATTCCCCGCGAATCGCGATCATCGCATCGAGCCCGTTCATTTCCGGCATCTGCAAGTCCATCAGCGTGACGTCCGGGTGGTGCGCGCGGAATTGCTGGATCGCCTCGCGCCCATTTGACGCTTCGGCGACTACACGCATATCTGCCTGCCCACTCACGAGTGCAGCGACCCCTTGGCGCAAAACAGGATGATCGTCCACGGACAATATCCGAATCGGGGCGGCAGAATCGGCACTCATGACTTTATCTCCGTGTCTTTCCCAGACAACTTCTCAGCCAACCAAGAACGGCGTCGAGCGGGAGATGTCTCGTAAGCTCGCGATGCGGGAATCCTCAGCTCAAGTTCCGTACCCGAATCGAGCTCGCTCCACACCGCGAGTTTGCCGCCCAAAAGTTTCGCGCGTTCGCGCATGCCACGCAAACCGTAGTGTCCGGTGCGTCCGTCTTCATTCATAAGCTTCGGGTCAATGCCTTTTCCGTCATCCCGGACCCGCAAGCGAAACTGCCGTTCGTCATACCGGATTTCTACTTCGATGCGGCGCGCCTGCGCGTGCTTGAAGGCATTACGCACGGCCTCGCCCGCGATCCGATAGACTTCGTCCCGGAGGATTGGATGGAGATCCCTCGTCGTTCCTTCCACCTGCACATGAAACTCGGCAGCATTTGGGTTCGTTTCACCGCCCGCGAGTTCTTGTCCGAGCGTGGTTATAGCGCAGGCAAGATCGTTAGTCACGACCGTGGAAGAGCGCAACCCCTGCACGGCATCCCGTCCCTCGGTAATCGCTTGCGCCGCCTGATCGATAGCGCTATCCAGCGTTTGTTTAGCTTCAGCCGGACGCGTTGGGAGCAGGTTAGAAACTGCTTGGAAACGAAGCAACAATCCGTGAAAACTTTGCAGCAGTGTATCGTGCAGGTCCCGCGCGATGCGCGTCCGCTCGCCGACGCGCTCTTCCAGACGCATGTTGAATTGCTGCGCCACCTGCCGCAGCCGCAGTCGATACAGCACCCACAGCAACACCAGCAACGCCGCCACGCACGCCGCGCGAAACCAATTCGTCTGCCAGTACGCCGGCGCCACAGAAAAATCCAGGAACGCGCCCTCCTCGTTCCACACTCCGCTGTTGTTGCTCGCTACGACTCGAAACCGGTAGTGGCGCGGAGGAAGGTTGGTATAAAAGGCTTGGCGGCGACTGCCGATGTCCTGCCAATCGCGATCCCAACCTTCCAGCTTGTAGCGAAAACGGACTTTCTCCGGCACCACCAGGCTCAGCGCCGTGTACTGAATCTCCAGATTGCGCACCCGCGGCGGCAGCTTCGCGCCCGAAGCCGCATCGCCGCCCCAGTTCTCCCAGTAGCTCTTGCCATCTCCAATGATCTGCTCGACATGTACCGGCGGCGGAAATTCGTTGATGGGCAGGTGATGCGGATCGATGACGCTCACTCCCTTTAGAGGCAAAAACCACAATCTTCCATCCTCAGACTTGGCGACACGCGGAGTTTTGCCGCTGGTGAACGCATGGCTCCTAACTCCGTCCGTACTGTCGAATACCGTGGCCTGAATCGTCCGATTCGGATCGGCAGCCCACGCATCCAAGTCGGGCCGGGCAATGCGCACGAGGCCGCAGGCCATGTACAGCCAGAACGAATGGGCGTCGTCTTCCACCGCCCACTTAACGGAGTCGCAGGGTAATCCATTCTTGCTGGTAAGCGTGGCAATACGACTATCTTTCACACGGCTTAGACCGCCCTCGGTTGCGGCCCAGAGCGTACCGTCCCGTTCGAGTTGAAGGTCGTGGACACTGCCAACGCCCAACCCATCGGCGTCTGCATACGATGCGCGGACCTGACCGTCCTTGAAATACGCCACGCCACCTTCATGAAATCCAAGCCATAGACCGCCCTGCGCGGGATCGGGAAATAGAGCAGTAGCCACGTCCTTACGTCCCAGCCTGGCCCAGGGGATCCGCTCAACCACATTCCCCCCAAGCAAATGAAAGAGACCTTGATCCTGGACGCTGATCCAGATATTCCCCGCACTGTCCCCGGCGCTGGAAAAAACGTGCCCGCCCGGCACAGCGTTTACGGGAACAAACCGGCCACCATCAAAGTAGACAATCCGTCGAGGCGTAACGATCCAAATGCGCCCGCGATTGTCCTGAGTGATGGAGTCTACTGCCTCATCTGGCAATCCACTACTGGTTATCTCGCGCACGGCGCCGAGGACGCTCGGCTCGCTCGCCGCCGCAAGCCCGCTGAGCTCCTGTTCTCGTTTGGCGCCGACGCTCACGGCCGGTGCGATTCGCTTACGGTAAATCGTAATTTGGCCGTTATTCCATCGGTTCAGGCCATCAACAGTGCCAAGCCAAATGCTTCTATCTCTGGCCGCCAGAACGGAGCCAACGCCGGCATTGGACAAACTCTGTCTAGCGGAAATCGTGGGGACGGCGAAGTCGCGAAAACGGTCCAAGCCATTATCCGTTGCCACCCAAATATTGCCTTCACGATCCTCAAGGAGATTTTCAACAAAGTCACCTGAGAGACCGTCAGACCGTCCAAACTGATCCGTCCTTCCCTGGTGTACGTGCAAGAGGCCTCGGTCCGTCGTTCCGATCCATAGTCCACCATTGCGATCCCGGAGCAGACGGTAGGGCGTGAACTGCTTTGTAACACCCGGGAGCGGATAAACTTCTGATTTCCGCTCGATAAGCCTTCTGATTCCGTTGCGCGTCCCGATCAGGAGTGCGCCGTTGTCGCCTTCGATCAAACCGTTGATTGTGGGTGCTGGGTCTTGCAAGAGATACAGCTTCGGAGGACCGGGCTTCCATCGCCACAGTCCGGTACCTGCTCCCAGCCAGAGATTGCCCCCGCCGTCCTCATACAAAGAGTACACTCCATGACCGAGACTGCCATCCTCTCCGTAGCACTCGGCCCTACGACTCTGAATCGCGCAGATCCTGCCTGTGGAAGCAGCCCACCCGCCTGCCCATATCGCTCCTTCACGATCCTCAAGAAGGGATTGGACAAGCTGCCCGGCAAGCTCCCCATACTGAGTCAGCTTGCCGTCCTTCCAACTTGCAAGGCCGTCCCGGGTACCAATCCAAAGAGACCCGTCGCGCGCGACAAGCAGCGCTCGAATCTGGCTGCTGGGGAGATGCTGACCCGCGGGCGGCTGCCAGGGGACGCTCCGAACCCCATCGAATCGAAGCAAGCCGAACTCCGTGCCCAGCCAGAGATAACCGTCATGGGTCTGAGCGATTGCAAAGATGATGCCGCCAGGGAAGTTTTCGCCAGCATTCCACGCGGTGTGTGCGTATTGATTCACGTCCAGCGCGGGGTTCAACCCGTAAACCCCACTCCCCCACGCCAGCAGCATCCCCAGCGCAATAATCGCTCGCCTCATCATGACGGCCACATCTTACCCGATACCGCGGTAGCACAGGCACTCCTGCCAGTGCTCTCTTGACCAGCGTTGACATGCCCTTTCGGGTTGTAGACGTCGACCCGGGTTCGCAAATTCGAAACGTCTTCGACGTCTGCTGCTGATATCCAACAGGACATGGGACTTCCTCTGTTCTTCGGATTGCGTCAAAAGAGGAATTTCAACGAAAACTGAATTTCCCTAGGATCAAAAGCACCGCCAATTACGCCGAAACTGGGCGTATTAAAAACGTTCCCAGGTTGGAAGAAACTGGGCGTATTCGTGAAGTTGAAGAACTCTGCCCGGAACTGAAGCATTTTGCTTTCGGTGATGGGAAACTGCTTGTGCAAGGCAAGATCAAACTCGTGAAGACCAGGGCCAATTACAATGTTCCTTCCCGAGTTCCCGTACGTGAAGGGCACAGGGTTAGTGAAAGCATCGAGGTTAAACCAATCATTCGGCGTCTTGGGACCGCTGTTGGGATTTTGACCCACAACTCTGTCTGGGGTATCAAGGCCTATTCCAGTATTGCTATTGTCAAGGGGGTAAAGAACTGAAAATGGATTTCCACCTTCCAATGTGAGAATTCCCTCAATGCTCCAGCCCCATACAACCTGTCGAAGAAAGCCCGAGCTATTGTTTCCGAACGGAAGTTGGTAGATTGCATTAAGAACGAACCTGTTGCGAATATCGAAATCGCAGAGACCTCGATTCATCGCAACGTCGCCTGGATTGCGTATACCCTGACGATTTCCTCCGTAGGTGAAGGCGGTCGTACCATTGTCCATGCACTTCGAGTATGTATACGACCCCAGGAAGCTAAGCTGATTCGACAAACGCTTCTCGGCCCTCAATTGGAGGGAATTGTAATTGGAGTATCCCGAGTTGTTGTACAGCGAGATCGTACTGAATCCTGGGATTGGACGCCGCGAAGCTAAAGGACCCGGTCCCGGGGGCGGAGCGTTCGCAGGAACAACACTATTTCTAAGCCTGGAACCCTTGCTGGCGACATAGCTAGCTGTAAAAGTCACACCGTAACCTACTTCGCGCTGGACGCTCACGTTCCATGCCTGCAGATACGGGTCTCTAAAGCTTAAATCTATGTTTGTGAACGTCAGACTCGGAAGGCCAAGACCACTCGGAAAAGCATTCGCCAACGTAAGCTGAGGAGTGATCGGGCTTGACACAAAGGAGTCGGCGATCGTAAACGGTGCCTGCTGGCTCATAGAGAACGGAGCAATGAGTTCTCCGGAGATGTAAAAAATGCCGTAACCTCCGCGAATCACAGTCTTCGGATTTAGCGAGTAGGCGAAGCCAACTCGGGGAGAAACATCGCCGACAGGAGTGCGATAGAAACCACGCGGCACTCCGAGCTTGTCAGCGTATAGAAGAACTGCCTGGGGAGCTGCTGCAAGGTCAGGTTGGGCAACGCGATTGTTCACCTCATATGGCGCTTGGAAGATTTCGTACCGCAAACCCAAATTCACGGTGAAGTTTGGACGCACTTTCCAATCGGCCTGAAAATAGACACCAAAGTCTGTCTTACGCCAGTTGCGAAAACCGTCGCCGTTAAGGCAGCAATTCCGGCTGGACGCCGGAAAACCCAACATGTAATCGGCGACCGCATTGCCCGTACCTGGCCGAATCCCCGTTAGGCTCGGCGTTAACTGTCCGGTGAAAGTGCCATTAAAATTAAAAATGCCACTATCCCCGAAGTTTGCGCCGCCATTGTCCTGTTCCCGCACTATGCTAACACCAGCGGAATAAGTTACTGGGCCCCTGGAGTATGTAAAATTGTCTAGGGTAATAAAACGATTGTCGGTGCGATCGTTGGGAGCATTCGGAGTCGTACCCGTTCCTCCCAGTCCAGATATGTTGATATTGGGATTGCGAAGTAGTTTCGTTTCTGTGGTCGTACCGGCTATCCCAAGGCTAAGCGGGATGTTCATGCCTTGGTCAGGATCCTGAAGAATTTGTTTGTTTCGGTTGAATCCGAATTTGGCTTCATTTACGGCTGTCGTGCCGAATGCATGCGTCCAACTGATAAACGCGTTTTGCGCCGGTGAGTCCCAGATGGTGCTAAAATTAGGCAGCGAAGAAAATGTAAACGGCAGGTTTCGGTTCCACCGAACCAAATTTGTGTAGCGGCCCGCCAAGGAGTCATCCTCGCCAATTTCCTGATCGATGCGTGCGTTAACTTGATCAAAGTCAATAGTTTGGGTCACTGCAGAGATTAGATTGTTTACCGTTCCTGGAAGATTGGGCAGTGGGAAGAGAGACAAAGCGTTCACTGCCACAGTGCTAAAGTCTGATACAGGGATTTGATTGTTCGGAAACGGAACACGTAGACCCGTGATTGGGTCAATTTGGTTTGGATTGTAAATCGGTGAGCCCCCACTGAAATCCCCATTCCGCTCCGCGACGGTTGGAACGGACGCCCCTTGGGTTATCCCCTTAGACTGTCGAAAACCTTCGTAGCTCACATAAAAGAAGGTTTTGCCTCGAACGATAGGGCCGCCCAGGGCTGCGCCAAATTGGTTTTGATGAAAACCAGGCTTTTTTGTCGCGAAGAAGTTGCTTGCATCCAAGGCAGAGTTGCGAAAGTATTCCCAGAGCGATCCGTGAAATTTGTCCGTCCCCGTGTGGGAGACAAGATTGACGATTCCTCCGCCAGCTCGGCCAAACGCGGCCGAATAGTTAGTCGCTTGGAAATTAAACTCCTGTATGAATTCGAGCGTCGGTTGAAAGGTGACCCGTGTGTCCACGACATCTCGTATCTCGATGCCATCTAACATATAACTGCTACCGCTTGCAGGCGTCCCGTTGACCGAATAATTTCCTCCAAAGACTTGAGTAGTGTAATCCACGCCGCCCCCTTGGAGTTTTGCCGAGGAGGATACGCCCGGCTCGAGGGCAACGAGCTGAATGAAGTTTCTCCCGTTCAACGGCAGACTAATGATCGTATTGTGATCGACCACGCCCCCGACTGCTGCTGATTCAGTTTGCATAGCTGGCGTACTGCTCAATACCTCCACCTTCTCTTCTACGGTAGCCGGCTTAAGCGTAAAATTAACCGGGGTCGCTTCATTAACTTGTACGTTGATACCTTCTTGAATCACAGTCCCAAAACCTTTCGCCAGTGCCGTAAGTTTGTATATTCCAGGGGGCACCTGCGTAAAAGTGTAGTCCCCTTGGTCACTCGTAACTGACGTCTGTTCAATCCCAGTTCCGACGTTGACCAAGGTAAGTTGGACTTGAGGGATCGGAGCAACCGTCGCATCGACTACTCTCCCCGTAACAACACCGGTAGTAATCTGACCCCGTCCGGCCACTGGAACCACCATGATCAAAATCGCTACGAGCGTGGCTTCTTTCGCTATTCTTCCCATGGCTGCATCCTACTTGATCCCGCCTTAAGGAACGAGACTAAGATCGTTCGTTTCTCCGCTGTCGCCAGAATTGGCCAGATGCTGCATTACAGGCCTCGAGAATGGTGGCCATGGCTCTCCAATGAATCGAACCAAACTCGTCAACCCGAGCTTGATAATTAGCGTGGCTGAGAATTGTCGAATCCAACTTCTCAACAAGGCGGGTCCAGGAACTCTCTCTCCGGCGCGCAAGTGGTATCTATCGTAGACAGATGTCGTAACGAACCCCTCGCCTGGGGAGAAACATACTTTCCGTTCTCCGTTTGAAATGTTTCGTCGATCTCCACCCACCCGAGGAAACTGCTTTAGTCTGAGGCATTTCAGTCCTCGCGCTAGCACCCATTTCCCTTTAATCCGCTTGAGAAATCTCGCCCTGCCGTTCTATTGGCTCAGGCCCCATTCCGGCATCTCCGATACGCCCGCTGTCGGCAGAAGCGATCGTCGCAGCAATGCGAAACAGTTTCTCAACGAGCGGCAGCCGAGTTGTCGAGACCGCGTCCCGGGTCATTGGCGATAAGTCCCCGCGGCTTGACACACAGCGCATACTGCGCCATGACTTTCCGTGCGACGCAACGCAGACGACGTCGTCGGTAGCAACGCAGCCGGATGTGGCGTTTCAGCGGCAGTTTCGGTTCACGGAACAGTTGAACCTGCGGTTTCGGCCGGAGTTTTTCAAGCAATTCGGTCAGTCAACCCAGACACTGGCCAGTTATCTGGGAACCGGAGGCCAGAGCGGCGGCCTCAATCCCCTCTACCAAATCGGCGGCCTGCGTTCGATCCAGCTCGCCCTCAAGCTCCAATTCTGACCAACGCACCTCCGCCGATTGGCACTCGACGGTTCCCTACGGTGGTCGCCTGGGACCTTCGTTGTGAGCGCAAAACTACAGGTTTCCGTTCGTCAAAACTGCCGCTGCTAAGTATCGTTATATAGAAGTGTTGGCTGGGGCCCTTTCGCGTGGGGTATTAGCTCACCCCTTCGGAATACGAGGCGGAAGGTCCGGGTTCCTGGAAGTGGGAAACGCATTTTTAGGCCACGCCCGGAGAGCGAGTGGGTAACGGCCGACGCGCCTCACCTTCGCGTTGTTTCTGACGAGCTTGCATCCGCGGTGCGACGCCGGCTGGAAGCAGTTAAGAGCATGTTTGGGAAGAGAAGGAGGCGGCTTGACCGTTGGCCCGAAGCGGTACCTCTTCTCGGGATTGCTAAAGTGCTCAGTATGCGGCGGAAGCATCGCGTTGGTTTCGGGACGTGGACGACATGGCGCGGATCGCTATGGTTGTTCAGTGCATCATCAGCGTGGCGACTCTGTGTGTGAGAATGCGGCGCTGGTACGTCGAGACGAGTTGAAGCAGGGCCTGCTGAAAGGACTTGCAGACTCGGTCCTCCGCGTCGAAGTGATCGACTACGCAGTGGCACGTATGGAGGAAGCGCTCAGGAAGGGCCACGAAAAGCTCAATGCCGAGCTAGAACGCATGCGCAAGAGGAAGCTGCAACTGGAGGCCGAGCTTGCACGCCTTGTGAATGCCATTGCCGAGGGGCAACCGTCGCAGAGCGTCATGACGGCAATCGGCGAACGAGAGAGGGAACTGCAGGCGATTACGAACAAATTGCTTGAGCCTGGGCCGGGATCGTTGCGCGCCACGCTCGACGAATTGCGAACCTTTGCAGTCTCACGCTTAACCAGGATACGCGAGTTAATCTCGCATCCCGAAAGCATTGACCTTGCGCGTGCAGTGCTCGCAGAACACTTCGGGACGTTTACACTCGAACCCACGATACAAGACGGTGAACCTGTGTATCTCGCTCACGGCAAAGTAGATTTCTTCGGAGACGAAGCGGTGGCGCGAACGGGTGGTGCCGGGGGCCAGAATCGAACTGGCTACGCCCGCCTTTTCAGGGCGGCGCTCTACCAATGAGCTACCCCGGCTTTTCAAGCGCTAACAAAGTGCAAACGTTGGCTAGTGTTACTGTGGTGTTAATCGCAGCCCGGCCAGTGAGTTATCCCGCGAGTTCTTTTGTTGAACTCTCGGTGCTCATGGCCTCTCCCAACAATTTGCGACTCAAAAATTATAACGGTTCAATCGCTCCATCGCAACTTGCTGATGCTCCCGCTGTCAAAGCTCCCGCGAGCGAGATGGCTATAGCGCGTGGTCATGGTAAGAGACCGGTGGGCCCATGAGCTTGGAAGCGGTGAGAATGTCAAATCCCCTATGACCAAACGCGATGCAAGGTGTGCCGAAGGTCGTGCCAAGTGAAACGTGTCAGGCCAGCCTTTTTGACCGCACGCGGAAACTAATGAATAGCGGTCAGTAGACACTTGCTCACTTCCTAGGCTAGATCCTTGTCTGGTGAACATCCAGGCCAATATACTGCGCGCCATTCATGACCGTGCATTTCACAACCAGTGGGGGCACGGGTAATCGAGTCGGGGACATATTCTTAAGTGTTCAGGGTATCCCCTACCACGGTGTGGGCGTCGAACCGACTCTAGCAGTGAGTTATTCCGATAAACTTTATAACGGGGGTGCTCCTGAATTTGACTTCGGAAGCCCCATCAACTCAGTCTACAGCACGCCGGGTTCTCCCCTACTCGGAGAGATACCGACATGAACGATTAGCGCGTTAGGATTTGAAGTCAATCGTTTACAAGTTGGCTGTTACTTTTGACAATACCCATCGGCCAGTATCCGAATAGTGTGTACGGGGCAACCCTCCGAGGCTGCCAGTGCTTGCTGTTTCAAAGTCCTGAGGATTACAACGATGAAGCAAATCTTCGATGTTTCCACAAGCGTGTTGCTGATCATTCTTGCTGTGGCATGGGCGATAACGTGTGAGGCAAAAGAGCCGGCGCATTTCATTGCGGCGAACGTGAGCAAAGCAGGAAACATTCCCTATCCCGCGAGTAGCCTGGACGCGGGAGTGGTTACGCTTTCGGTAGACCTGGACAATACAGGTCAGGTAACGGGAGTGGAAATTCTGAGGGATATCTCCTCGGTGTCCGGGCCGGCCGCAGCGGCGGTGCGTTCTTGGACGTACGCGCCGGCGACGCTGGAAGGAAAGCCCGTGGCATCGACGCTGACGATCAACATCGTGTACGATCCCGGCTTTCTTGGAGCGGACAACATTCCGCTGGCGCCGCCATCGCAAGTTCAGCCTATCTCTACGAAGGATCCGGCATTTTTTCCGGCGCAACTGAACACCGCGACCTTTGCGCCGTATCCTGCCAAGGCGAAAGCCCAAGGGGCGGTGGTCTTGAACGTCACGCTGGACATGAAGGGCAACGTAGCCAAGGTCGCGCCTCTGCGGGACATTCCGCCGCTGACGACGTCGGCAACCGGCGCTTTGAAAAATTGGAATTTCAGCGCAGCCACATACGAGGGAAAACCGATCCAATGCCATATGGTTGTGGCGTTCGTGTTTCGCTCTCCATCGGCGCAGCTTCCCTGACATAAATTCGATCTCCGTGAGTTGGCCGAGGCAACAGCGGCTCGGTCCTGAGAAGCCGCATTGCCGGTAAGTTGGCTCCCAGTACTTGACTTTCCGATTCGGAAGGCCGTCTTTTTCTGAGGCGCTGCTGACACAAGCAAACAAGAGCGGCTGCCCCTTCCAGGGCACCATGACGCCGGACACCCGCATCCCACTCAATCAGGGCATCTGTGGGGCGGCTGCGTCTGCAGGTAAAACCATTGTCGTTGACGACGTTGCTGCCGACGCGCCCTGCCTGTTCCCTCGAGACCAAATCGGAAATCGTCGTAGCTGTTTCGTCCACGGTAAAGTTGCCGGCGAACCCGACATCGACTCCCATTTTTCTCGCCGCCTTTGGTCCCGACGACCGCAAGCTCTGCGAGCATGCCGCCGCTCTGCTCGGAAAAATTCAGCGAGAGATCCAATCATAAGCAGGTTGTCGATGATTTGCTTGGCGCGTGGGCTAGGGCACCGTCGCCGATATCGGCAGCGAAAATGCGCTCTCCATGCCCAGCGAATCTACCGCCGTCACCACATATTTGTAGGTTGTTCCGGCCGTGACCGTCACATCGGTGTACTTCAGCCCAGTCACTATTGAGCTGTCTAGTTTGCTATATCCACCGGTCGGGATCGCGCGGTACACGTTATATCCGACGACGCCCGCCGAGGTGCTCGCGGCCCAGCTTAGTTCCACCGAATGTGTCGTTGCCGCAATGCCGTCCCCGCTCACCGCGATGGTCGCGGGGGAATTTGTGGCGTTGCTCGCCACTTTTACGCTACCGCCAACAATTCCCGCGGTCTTTGGTGCAAACGTGACATTCAATGTCGTGGTCTGACCTGCGGCGATCGTCGTTCCGGTTACTGCGCTCGTTGCGATGCCCGCTCCGCTGATGGTTACTCCCGAGAGCGTTACGCCGGAATTTCCTGTATTCTTCAACGTGACCGGCAATGTGTTGGAGCGTCCCAGATTCTCGTTGCCAAACCTCAAGCTTGTTGGTGTCGCCGCGATGGTCCTTGTATCCGCGACTCCCGTTCCGCTCATGGTCATGGTCAGCGTTTTGTTGGTCGCATTGCTGGCAATGGATATGCTGCCTGCGACAAATCCCGTCACCGTCGGTGCAAAGGTCAGCGTTGCGTTCACCGTCTTGCCCCCGGTCAGCACCAGCGGTGTAGTGATCCCGTGTAGGGCAAAGCCTTTCCCGCCCACGGTAACCGACGAAATCGTTACCAGGAGCGCGCCCGTATTCGTTAATTGCACCATCTGCGAGTTGGTTATCCCCAGCGGCACGCTGCCAAAGCTGGCGCTCGACGGCGTCGCCCGCAGTGCCGGCGCTACCCCGGTGCCCGTCATCGCTAAACTCACCGAACTATTTGAGGCATTGCTCGTAAGTGCCAGGTATCCTGCGAACGACCCGGACGACGCCGGGGCAAACTTCAGTGTGACGGCCACAGACGCTGCGGGCTGAATCGTCGTCGGCACGCTAAGCCCACTAACACTGAACGCGCTCCCTGAAACGGTCTCTTTTGTAATGGTGAGCGCTGCCCGGCCGTCGTTCCAGATGGTCATGGAAAGCGTCTTGCTGCCGCCCTCATTGACGTTCCCGAAGCTCGCCGAAGTCGGGCTAAATACCACTAACCCTTGAGCCGTTACCTGGTTGGCGGCCATCCCGCCTGCCAGTAGCGTTGCGAACAGCATCAACACTCGGACAAAGCGCTCGCTCACATCACTTGGTTTTTCGTGGAAACTGGTATTCGGCCCGTGGTTCCTCATCACGCGGACAGGCTACGGGGATGGAGTGTGGCCATCTACTGCTCCGAAGAGAAAATGCCGTACAGGCAAATTCTTATGACTTAGGCCAGGACAGGTCCAAGTCTTTCTCCTGTCCTTTAGGACAGGTGAACTGTATTAATAGATACTGTATGAGTAAATTATCGGCGGCCTCATTGGCAGCTCGCGCCAGCGCTTTGGGACGCGGCTCTGGCGCCAAACCAGCCCGAAGTGCACAGTTTCTGAGCCGCCGTCATGCTACATTTCTGGTATTTCGCATACGCTGCTGCCGCGCGTTCTCGCGTGCCCACAGCCGATTCACCGGCAATCCACCCATCCAGTGCCGCCTTCAGCGTGTAAGCCTCTGAGGCCATCAATCCGGTTGTCCACAGCAGCGGCTGCGCACCAGTGGTTTTCAGCCCGCTGGCAAAAAACATTTGCTCGCGCATGCCAATATAATCGCCTCGCGATGCGCCTTCGCATCACCCTGAAACCTGTTCTCGATTGCGAAGTCCATCAACCCATCGTGCCCCACGTACACGCTGAGCGCCGCCGTGGCAGGGAAGTCCTTTTTCGCACTAGCCGATCGCGCTCCAGGCGGCATTTCCTTGTGGGGAGCCCGGCAGCGGAACGGTAGAAATCCGTAATTGCCTGTTTGATTTCGCGGCCGCGATAGGCACGTGAACCAGCCGAGGAGGCGGTTGGGCATGCACTCCGTGCGTCGAAGAACATCAATCCGTAGAGAACAATAATGATGTACCGCAAACGTTTCACCGACGGGTGTCCGTTGGCTCCAGGCACTGGTCGATTCACTCACTCCTGTGAATTATCAAATTCCTTCATCCAATTACGTCCCTTCAGGACTTCGCGCGGACGCGTGCCGTCTGGAGGGCCCACAATCCCGTCTTTTTCCATCAAGTCGATCAGATGTGCCGCACGACCATAGCCGATGCGCAAACGCCGTTGCAGGGTGGATGTCGATGCGCGCCCCATCTCGCAGCACACGCGCACGGCATCCTGGTACAGATCGTCGTCCGCACCCTCGCCGCTTCCTTCGCCGTCGCCGCCAGCCCCACCACCCTCCTCGCCGTCCTCATCCTTGGGAGGTTCCAGCAGTTGCTCATTATACTTTGCCTGGGCCTGCGCTCTCCAGAAGTCGCACACCGCGCTGATCTCATCCTCCAGCACCAGTGGCCCGTGAATCCGGTGGAGGCGCGCCGAACCTGCCGGCAGATACAACATATCGCCTTTACCGAGGAGCGATTCCGAGCCGTTCGCGTCCAGAATCGTTCGCGAGTCTACTTTGCTGGCCACGCGGAACGAAATGCGAGCAGGGAAGTTCGCTTTGATCAAGCCGGTAATCACGTCCACCGACGGCCTCTGCGTCGCCAGGATCAGGTGAATTCCCACTGCGCGCGCCATTTGCGCCAGTCGGGTGATGGACTCTTCCACGTTGTTTGTGTCCACCATCATCAAGTCGGCCAGCTCGTCGATGACGATAATGAGGTAAGGCAGAGGCTTGTGTTCGGTTTCCTCCACATTGTCGAATAGAGAGAGCGACTGCTGCTTCTGGAACGTGCGATTGTACTGGTCAATGTTGCGCACGCCGCGTTGCGCCAGTAATTTCAGGCGGTTTTCCATTTCCCGCGTGGCATTTCGGAGCACGTTCGACGCCACCTTCGGATCCGTGACCACCGGCGCCAGCAAGTGCGGGATTCCGCCATACAAACTCAGTTCCAGGCGCTTCGGATCCACCAGGACCATCTTCACTTCGTCCGGCGTTGCCTTGTACAGGATCGACATCATCAAGGAATTGATGAATACGCTCTTGCCGGTGCCTGTGGAGCCCGCAATCAGCAAGTGCGGCATCGACGACAGATCCGTCACGCGGATTCGCCCGTGCAAATCTCGCCCCATCGCCAGCGTTAGCTTGCTTGGCGAATTGGCAAACTCCGTCGCTTCGATAATCTCTCGCAGCGAGATTGTCTGGCGGCGGTCATTCGGCACCTCAATGCCAATAGTCGACTTGCCTGGGATTCGTTCAATCAGGATGGATTCCGCCTGCAGTGCCAGGCACAAATCCTCCGTCAGTCCAATAATGCGGCTGTATTTGATGCCGGCTTCGGGCTTGAACTCAAACGTCGTCACCACCGGGCCCGGATTGATTTGCGTTACTCGTCCTTCCACTTCGAATTCGTGGCACTTGGCTTCGATTGCCCGCGCGCGCAGCTTCAGTTCATCCTCGTCTAACTTTTGCGTGCCTTCACCGGAGCGGAGCAACTGCACGCCTGGTAAACGGTAATTCGTATTCGTTTTGGCGATCTTCGGATCCGCCTTCTTCACCTTCTCTGGCTTTTCCCCATTGAGCAGCAGGATAGGCGCCTTGTGACCCGTTTCTTCTTCTTCCTTGTCCTCCGCCCCCTTCTTGTTCTTGAACACGTCGCTGGAATCGTGCAGCTGAATCGTCTTTGGCTCTTCCGCACTTTCCGGTCTGCCTACAATTTGCGGCGCCACCGGTTTCCTGCCGGCCATCCGGCGTTCTTCGACCTCCCGCCGCATCCTGTCCTGCTCGCGTTGCTCCCGCCAGTCGCGCCAACGCGCCTGTACCCGCCGCAGAATTCCGAGCTTTTCCATTTTTCCCAGCGGGCCGTTGTGGCTGCTGGCCCACGCATGCGCACCGCTGAAGGAAAAGCTTGTGGTGAGGAACAGCGCCACGATCAGGATGGCTACCGCCACCAACACCGCTCCCCAAAAGTTGAATCCGGACTGCAGACCGTGGGACACCACGGTTCCGAGCAGCCCGCCCGCCGGCACCGCTCCTCGCACCTCTGGAAAATGGCTTAGCGACAGGAGGGAAGGGAGCGACATCAGCAGCAACACGTAGCCCGTGATCGTGGCCCATTGGGAATCGATGGCCCGGCTGCGGATCCATTTCCATCCCAGCATGCCGAGCGCGACCGGCAGCAGGAACGCCGCGAATCCGAACACCTGGAACAGCACGTCGGACGTGTAGGCGCCAACCGGCCCGATCCAGTTGCGCGCCGGATGATCGTCGGCCGCGGGTCCGCTCACGTTAAAGGCGGCGTCCCTCGGCGAATAGGAAATCAAGGCCAGTCCCATCAGGACCGCCAATGTGATGCACAGAAAGCCAATCAGCTCATTGAGCCGCTTATTCTGGGTAGGCGTAAGAACGCGCACGGAAATCTCCTCAGCTTTTTGGGGGAAGGCCGAGTGCCGCAGGGGCGCGGCGCCGTTGCGCCCCTATTGGAGGAACGTCAGAATGATACCATCCGTGCTGGCTGGCACAAGCCCCTCTTCCGCTTTGTTTCCTACTTCGTAGCCTGCGGCGTCGCGTGGGGTGGGATTCACCACAGAGGACACAGCGAGCATAGAGGAACGGTGAACTTTGCTAGCCGATTCTTCCTGCGAAATAGAGCACCAGTATCCCTAGCACGATTCGATAGACGGCAAACGGGCCGAAGCCGCGTTTTCTGACATAGGCCATGAACCATGCGACCGTGCCATATGCCACGATAAACGAAACCACAAATCCGACCGCCAGCACCGCCCAACCATGCGCATCAATGCTTGCCACCCCGATCGGATTCGCATTCTTTCCCATCAACGACTTCAGCAAGTCATACGCCGTTGCCACCACCATCGTTGGGATCGAGAGGAAAAACGAAAACTCCAATGCCGACGCGCGTGACATCCCTGCCAATTGTCCTGCTGCGATCGTCGACATGGACCGCGACGTCCCCGGAAACACCGCCGACAGGATCTGGCACGCTCCGATCCATACTGCCTGTCCCAGGCTCATATCTTCCATGTGCCACGTCCGGATCAGTCCGGTCCTGCACCCTTCTCCGGCCGCCTCGGCTTTGCTGTTGCGCGCATCGATAAACCACATCACGATTCCGCCAATCAAGAGCGCGCAGCCCATGATGTACAGGCTCTCCAGATGTTTGCCGATAATCTTGGTCATTAGAAACGCGGGAATCGCTGTCACCACAAACGCAATCGTCACCAGGCTCAGTGGATGTGTCAGCACAGTGCGGTCGCCACGCTCTCCTTTTGGAAATGTCGACAGAAACTTGGCAATGCGGTGGCGAAAATAAATCGGCAGCGTCAAAATCGCACCCAACTGAATCACGATGGTGTACATCTTCCAGTAGCCGCTCGCCAGGTCGATGTGCAGCAACGCTTCCACGATCCGCAAATGGGCCGTCGAACTGACCGGCAAAAATTCCGTCAGCCCTTCGACGATCCCCAAAATCACAGACAGCACGTAGTCATTCACTCTTCCGCTCCTGATGGCTGCCACCAACTTGCTGGGCCGCGCTTGGTTTTTCTTCTGGGTGCCGCAACCCCCCCTGAGATTCGAAGGGGCGTCGTTGCGGTTCTGGATTCAACTGCAACTAGCTGCAATCATTGGCCTACAAACTGTTATGCCGTAAGAGCCCATCCTTCGCAAAAGACGCGAAGGATGGGGCACCCTGGCACCCGATCGCCGGTATGTGAAGCACTTCAAGTCGCCAGTTTCTTCCTCATCTCGTAGGCATCAATCTTGCCAAGGTAATACCGTCTGACGACTGCTTCGCTACGATATCCATGATGTGTCCAGAACGCAATCCCGGTTTCATTGTTCACTGCTGTTTCCAGCAGTACCGATTGGATCCCATGGAACGCGAAATGCTCCTCGATTTCCCGCAGGAGGGCGCTTCCTACCCCCCGCTTGCGGTGCGACTCCGCCACATCCAGCGTGATGATGTGCGCCAGCGGCGGATTGGTTTCGGCCAGCAGGAACCCGACGATCTTCTTCTCGTCTTCCGCTACGAGGCAATCCGCGGTTGCCAGATTCACAAAATACTGCATCGACCATTTGCTATAGGAAATCCCTGGCGGAAAACACGCCTGATCCAACCTATGAATCGCCTGGAAATCGCGCGCCTCGTACGGCCGTATCTTGAACGCCATAGCTGTCGAATTCCGCCAAAACGATCCTGATGGAGGGTCAGACCCTTCGGTTCTGCGTGACAACTCGAAAAAGAAGCCCTCAGAGGGCTGAACGGAGTGAGCAATCTGCTTTTCTTGGCACTTGCGAAAAACACATCCCTCGCTTCGCTCGGGATGACAACGTATCTATGGTTTGTCGCACATGCTGTGAGCAGCGAATCGCGAAGCAGCGAGTTGCGACGGTCGACTGAGCAGTCTCAGCATGTATACTTCGCTAAAAACTTAGAACTCGCAAGTCCCTACAGCTTCACCGTAACCGTTTTCACCTCGGTATAGTTCGCGAGGCCATACTCGCCGAGTTCGCGTCCAATGCCGGACTGCTTGAAGCCGCCGAAGGGCGCGGCCGCGTCGAACACGTCATAGCAATTCACCCAGACTGTTCCGGCTCTTACGCCGTCCGCGATCGCGTGCGCTTTAGTGATGTCCGTCGTCCAAACCGCCGCCGCCAATCCGTACAGCGACTTGTTGGCCCGCTCCACCACTTCGTTGATGTCTTTGAACTTCAAGATCGACATCACCGGCCCAAAGATTTCTTCCTGCGCGATCTTCATGTCGTCGTGCACGTCGGCAAACACCGTGGGTTCGATGAAATAGCCTTTGTCGCCCACGCGACCACCGCCGGCCATCAGCTTGGCCTTTTCCTTTTTGCCGATGTCGATGTAGTTCATGACCTTGTTGAATTGATCCTGATCTACTTGCGGACCCTGTTCTGTATTTTTGTCGAAGGGATTGCCCACGGTGCGCTTCTTTGCCCGCTCCACGCTTTTTTCGACGAACTCGTCGTAGGCCTTCTCCTCTACAAACAGCCGCGATCCCGCGCAGCAGCATTGCCCCTGATTGAAGAACAGCGCGAAGTGCGCCCCTTCAATGGCCTTGTCCATGTCCGCATCGGCAAACACGATGTTGGGGCTCTTGCCGCCCAACTCTAGCGTTACGCGCTTCAAGTTTGATTCCGCCGAATCCTTCATGATTAGGTGGCCTACTTCCGTCGATCCGGTAAACGCCACCTTGTCCACATCCATGTGCCGTGCAAGTGCCGCACCCGCCGTCGGCCCGTACCCCGGCAAAATATTCACCACACCTTCCGGGAATCCCGCCTCCAGAATCAGTTCGCCCACGCGTAGCGCCGACAAAGGCGTCTGTTCGGCTGGCTTCAACACCACGGTGCAACCTGACGCCAGCGCCGGTCCCAGTTTCCATGCCTGCATTAGCAGCGGAAAATTCCACGGAATGATCTGTCCCACCACGCCCACGGGCTCGTGTTTTGTATAGGTGAAATATCGCCCCTGTACTGGTATGGTCTTGCCCTGAATCTTATCGGCCCAGCCTGCGTAGTAACGGTAGCATGCGATCGTCAGCGGCAAATCCGCACCCAGCGCCACGTGATACGGCTTCCCGTTATCCAACGCTTCGAGTTGCGCCAGTTCTTCCGCGTGCTTCTCGATTAAATCCGCCAGCTTGTTCATCAGCAGCCCACGCTGCGATGCCGTCATCTTCTTGCGCCACGCACCTTTCTCGAACGCCGCGCGCGCTGCCGCCACCGCCTTGTCCACATCTGCGGCATCCGCCTCCGCCACTTGTGTAATCACATCGCCGGTGGATGGATTAATCGTCGGGAAAGTTTTCCCCGAAGCCGCATCCACCCATTTGCCATTAATGAGCAGCTTGTTTGCGCCAATCTTCACGGTAGGTTCAATCGCGCTCGCCGTAGCCATGATTTCCTCCTCAGTCGATTCGGCAAGGCTATACCTTTGCGCTGCCGGAATCAAGAAAGC
>Ga0210406_10002557_pt1 | contig 20650 bp, 14 predicted proteins | sample IncBWC30MmetaG_FD_155454 | JGI IMG/M metagenome (GOLD analysis project Ga0210406, IMG submission 155454) | Forest soil microbial communities from Barre Woods Harvard Forest LTER site, Petersham, Massachusetts, United States - Inc-BW-C-30-M | ecosystem: Environmental > Terrestrial > Soil >... | reverse complement strand
TGATAAACGCTGCCAGCTCAACCGGTCGATGCAACACCATTTAATCAGCTGATCCGACGATACTTCCCCAGGAGAACCGATCTGTCTGGCCGTACTCGGTCAAAACCTAGCCAGGGTAGTGTTCCGGCCGATCTAACCTAGCGAGCGCTTTTATCTTTTGTTTTCAATGCAAAGTGGGTTCGAGCTGAGTGTTGCGCCGACCCATTGAGACCACCGCGGTAACCGGACAAGTAGAGTCCTGGTACGGGATTTGTCCAGTACCCACTGAAAACGATGCGCGGTTTGACTTGACTCATTTGACTCCAATTAAACTGTGGAACGGGTGGTAACGCCTTTGTTTGGTTCATTCGGATTTGTTCGATTCCCATCGCCCGCTCCAGATTTTAAAGAACTTAGGCCGCTACCGCGTTTTCCATATTTTCCAATTGAGGGTCTTTCAGCCGAGAAAACGCTTCTCGGACATGCTGCAAAGGGATTTCCCCGGTGTATCTAGCTGTCATCGCAGCAGAACTGTGACCAATCTGCTGACGATGCACAGCGGGATTCAAGCCAGCTAATTCCCATCTGCGGTTACAACCGTGTCCCAACTCGCCGCCCGTCAGATGTTCAAGCAAGGCACTCCCGGGAAAATCCTGAACATTGCCTCGGTGCTTTCCTTTCAAGGCGGAATTCTGGTTCCGGCCTATGCCGCCGCAAAAGGCGGCGTCGTGCAATTGACCCGGACATTCGCAAATGAATGGGCCGCCAAGGGAATCGACGTGAACGCCATCGCTCCCGGCTACATGGCCACCGACAACACCACCGCCCTTCGCAACGACCCCGTGCGCAACCGCGCAATCCTGGAGCGAATTCCCGCCGGCCGCTGGGGCGACCCCGCCGATCCCCGAGCCAGCGATTATGTCCACGGCCATGTCCTCGTGGTCACCGGTGGCTGGCTACCACGCTGAGAAGTTCTTCGCACGGGTTCCCCCGACGCACACGATCACCGACTCCGCAACGCATTTTCTGCCGTTAGTCCCCGCGGCGTCCCCCGGCCGAGCGCCAGAATCGATTGTTGACATCCAAGAATTAGATACATATACTCGCGCCAATCGTCGCTCAACCGATTTACTAGCGGGTGTGGTGCAGCATCCGAAAAACATGTTGGGGTGGAGGAAAGAGCATGAGCTTTTTCAGACTGTCTATGCGGGTCGTTCTTATCATGGTGTGCGCATCCTTCCTCGCCGTTTGCGCCAGCGCTTAGTTCAAGGCAAGCATCCAGGGCACGGTCTTGGACGCCAAAGGCGGAGTGGTCGCCGGCGCGAAGGTTACGGTCACCAATCAGGGCACGGGCATCGTGTATGAGGCAGTCGCGTCCGGTGTAGGCTACTACCGTGTGTCCGAATTGCCGCCGGGCAATTTCACCGTCTCAGTAGAGGCTCCCGGCTTCAAGAAATTTATATCGCAGGGTGTGACGGTACAAGCGGAGCAGCCGCGCGGGCTAGATGTCACCTTGGACGTCGGAGCTGTAAGCGAGCAAGTTACCGTCACTGCGTCGCAGCAAGTCCTCCAGACGGAGGATCCGAATATTTCGTCAACGATCAGCTCTGATCAAATCGAACGATTGCCGCAGGTAGGGCGCGATCCCTATGAGTTGCTGAAGCTGGCTCCGGGCGTCTTTGGAGATGGGGCAAGAACCGCTGACGGTCTTGCCACGAATCTTCCAAATTCCGGCGGCCCCGGTGGCTCGAACAGTTCCATTTTTTTGCTGGAGAACCAGGTGCAAGCCACAGCCAACGGTCAACGAAACAGCGCGAATAATTTCACGATCGACGGGACGAGCGTCAACAGTCTCACCTGGGGAGGCGCCGCGGTGGTTACGCCCAACCAGGAGTCGGTACAAGAGATAACGGTCATGGCGAATTCCTACTCCGCGGAAGATGGCAGAAATAGCGGCGCGCAAATTAAAGTTGTTTCCAAAAGCGGCACAAACCAATTCCACGGAAGCGGTTTCTTCAAGCTCGACAGCCCCGGTTTCAACGCCTTCGCCCGGTGGGGTGGCCCGGACGGCCAGAAGCCGCAGAAGGATAATACCAACCTGCGGCAATTTGGCGGCAGCCTGGGTGGCCCGGTTCTGAAAGAGAAACTCTTCTTCTTCTTTTCTTATGAAGGAGATCGCACCAGCAGCACGAATTTTTCCGGCGCACAGTATGTGGAAACTCCTGCCCTCGCGCAGTGGATTACCACAAATCGTGCAGGTACGGTGATCGGCGGCCTGCTCGCGGCCAAGGGTTCAGCGCCTAGGATTTCGCAGGTACTGCCGGCCAGCTGCAACGATATGGCCAGCGTGGGCCTACCTGCGCCTACGAACTGTGCGGAGGTTGCCGGAGGTTTGGATATCGGTTCCCCGCAGAACGGGAATTGCACCCTGACCTATGGTGTGTACCAAAATATATACGGTGATGGCGGAAAGACGATTCCTCCCTCCAGCTTCAACGGCTGCGGCTTGGACGGTGTGGCGGATATAGAAAAGGTTATTTTGGAAGCTCCAACCAGCTCCAGCGGCAATCAATATAATGCGCGTGTCGACTACAATCTCACAAAATCAGACCTGATTGCTGTCAGCTTTTACATTACGCCTATTACGAGTCTCGGGGGGGACCTTGGCGCGGATGGCCGCCCGATGGCCGACCTGTCGTTTGACCCCAGGAACCGCTATGTCGCCCTGATCTGGAATCGCACCATTTCCCCGACGATGACAAACGAGGCGCGCATGAACTTTACGCGTCTCACTGTCAACCAATTTGCCAGCAACTCGGGTACTGCATGGAATCTCCCTCGTTTTGAGGCTGAGGATATGCCTTTAGGCCGCATTATATTTGGGGCAAACACTGGGACCAACTCCCCTGCTATTCTCGCGCAGAACCAGTTTATTTATAGCGACGTGCTCAGCAAGATTTTTGGCCGTCACGCGCTGAAGTTCGGCGTGAGTGCTGCATTTAACCAGGACAACAACGACTATGAGTTTGGAGCCGCAAGGCCTGACTACGTAGCCCATGGACTGTGGAACTTCGTAAATGGCACTCCGGTATTCGAATCAATTAACGTCGACCCGCGGACGGGCGCGCCGACCGACGTCCACAAATACTACAGGCAGCACGACGTCGGCTTGTTCGTGCAGGACGACTTCAAGGTGCGCCCGAATTTAACCCTTAACATTGGATTGCGTTACGACTATTTTGCCCCGCTTAATGAGAGATTCGGCCGCCAGAGCGACCTCGTCCCGGGAGCGGGCCCGGATCCTTTGGCTACCGCGAGCCTCAGGATCGGCGAGCAACTGTACCCTGCCGACAAAAATAACTTTGCACCGCGCTTGGGCTTTGCCTGGACACCTTCAAAGTTCATAAGCAAGACGGTCATCCGGGGAGGTTTTGGCGTTGCCTATAACCGTATCCCGGACACGACCTCTGCCATCACCCGCGTTAATCCTCCGTTCCTTTTCCGCGAGAGTCTCTGCTGTGCGATGAGCTCCCAAGACTTCGCCGCTAACTCCTGGGGTAAGGCGCCATTCTTCCCCAATCCTCAGGGGAACAATTTGATCGTGGTGACCGGCGGTCAAAGCAACAATCCACTTAGTTGGCCGGCCAACCCAGCAATCGCCGAGACATTCGATCCAAACACAGGCTTGCCACTCTCGGGTGGCGTTGAGGTCTGGGGCGCCTCTCAAAACCTCCGTACTCCCTATACTTATCTTTACTCCCTTGACGTGCAGCGCGAGTTGCCCGGCAACTTTATTTTTGATCTTGGCTATCAGGGCAGCGAAAGCCGCAAAATGTTGAGAATCGTTGGCCTGAACCGTGTCTATTCCAACACTGGCGCGTTGAACCCCGCCTATTTGTTGTCCGGAGACGTCAACGGCAACTTCAACGCCCTCAATGTCAGCGCAACACGCCGCTACACGCGCGGCTTCCAGTTTGCCGGCAAATACCAGTTCAGCCGGGGTTTTGACGGTGGCTCCTGGGAGGGAACCGGCCAAGCAAGAGATCCCTACTATCCAGCGAGCCAGAAATGGGACTACGGACCGTCGGATTTCGTCGTGACCCACAACGTGCTCCTTTCCGGGCTCTACGATCTGCCGATCTTCAAGAACCGCCACGATTTCGTTGGCAAAGCCTTTGGTGGGTGGCGCGTGGACGGGACCTATCAATTCCACACGGGGTTCCCGTGGTCGCCCGTCGAGAGCAATAATTGCCCGCCAACCCCGTCCGCCGGAGGTCTATGCCCGGCTCTGGTAGCCTCTTACCTCGGCGGGGCAAAAAATGACTTCAGCACCGACACTTTCAAGTCCAATCACGGCCAATTCCCGGGGATTGTCACCCAGGCAAGCGGTGGCGTTTGCCCAACATCTCCGGGACCCGGATTGCCGCCACCACCATTTGGTCCGGGAGACATCGGCTATCCCTACTTCAATGGGTGTACTGTTGGTCCGCCGTTCCTGCACCGCAATGCCTTCCGGGGACCGCGCTACCAGACTATTGATGCCAGCTTTGCTAAATCCACGCCCGTGCCTTTCTTTAAAAGTGAAAGCGCCAATCTGGATTTGCGCGTCAACTTCTTCAATCTGTTCAACAAGCTGAACCTGCAACCCTTCGGCAAGAACGATGGCAGCACCTCACTCAACGACCCCCATTTCGGAGTCGCCCAGAAGGTGCTGGCGGGTCGCGTCATGGAGCTACAGGCGAGGTTGACTTTCTAGAAGCAAAACGCAAGAACCTGCACCCCAAATAAGGACCGGGGACTGGCGGACAAGTGCGCTGCCAGTCCCCGTTGCCTTCCTACGTCGCATGCTAAACTCGCATTTATCCTTGCGAGCTTCCTCATGAACACTTCGAGTCCAACACAGAGCATGAGACCTTCGGCGATTTTCGCCTGTGTCCTACTTTTTTGCGCCACGCTCAGCTGTGACTTACAGGCCCAAGAAACCCCGATAAACCCACCCGCTTCTCCCAGGACCAATCTTTCGCAAAGACTTGCAGCGGCATTAGACGCCCGAAATTCCGGCGATCCAGCGGCGATTCGGCGGGCCAGCGAGAAGGTGTTGGCCCTCGCCTTGGCGGAGATGGCAAGGCTCCGACTCGACGAAAAGTCGTACGAGGAGGCAATGAGGCTAAGCGAGGAATCGCTTCGTTTCGAGGACGCGCCTGAAACAAGGGTTGAGATGGCGCTCGCAAGCTTGTATGCCAATAATCCTGCGGAAGCCGCGAAACAAGCCTCCGCCGCCGCGCAAATGGACCCGCAGAACTCCCTGGCCTGGACGGTCAAGGGAGAGGCTTTGCTGGAAACCCGGGATTACGCGGGGGCCTCCGAGTCGTTCGCCCAAGCGCTCGCGCTCAAGCGGGACGCCGAGTCTTTATATGCGCTCGGCACGGCCCAACTGGAGATGGGAGAAAAGCAAAAAGCGGCAGAGACCTTCGTAAAATTTTTGGCCCAGGTAGGTGATTTCGGATGGTCTCGCCTGCTGGTGGGAAGGGCGTATCAAGGACAGGGACTGTCGCAAGAAGCGGAATCAGAATTTCACAAGGGCCTGGTTCTTGATCCCACAACCCCCAACGCGAACTATTTTTGGGCGATTACGATATTGCAGGGGAACGGAGGGAACGCCACTCCGGAGGTGTACTCGCACTTGCAAGCTGAACTGCGGCTGAATCCCCGCCACTTTGAAGCCAACTACATGCTGGGCTCGCTGGCCTCGACGGCAAGAAACGATACAGAGTCAGATCGATATCTCCGCCTGGCCTCCGAGATAAAGCCATCGGTGCCCGAAACCTGGGTCCTTCTGGGCCTGAACGCACAGAGACGCAAATCCAATCAGGCGGCCATGGCGTATTTTCGCCAGGCGATTGAGCGCGGCAAAAATCTCGACCCCAAAGAACATTTCGAGCTTCGGAAGGCCTACTTCGGCCTGGGGCGGCTGCAGATCGCTTCGGGGAAAACCAAAGAAGGCGAAAAATCATTAGCAAAGGCGAAAGCGCTCCAGGTGCAAATGCTCGCAGAGAATCGGAAGAAGTTAACTCCGACAAAGGAACAGGAAGGAGAAGGAATGGGAGCAGATGCTCCGTACATCCCAGAGGCCGATGCCAATCGCCTTCCTCACGGACCACTTTCGTCCCCGAAGCCTGCGGCAGCAACCGAGAAGTCGTATGCGAAACCGCGAGGGGCCGCTCACCCGGGATCCGATACTCAAGGGAGAGAGGAAGCGTATTTGGCGGAGGTTCTTGGCGCTTCGTTCAATGACCTTGCCACCTCGGAAGCCTTGGAGTCGAAGTATGGAGATGCTCTCAGTCATTACCGCGAAGCCGCGCAATGGGACCCACAGATTCCGGGCTTACAGCGAAATCTAGGGCTTGCGGCATATTTTGCTGGTCAACCGGCGGAGGCCATTCGCCTGCTTTCGAAAACGATGGTGCAAGCCCCGGGCGACTCCCATGCGCGGGCTGTTCTTGGTTTGGCCCACTTTTCTTCTGGTAACTTCGCTAAAACCGTCCAAACCATCACTCCGATCGCCGAACAAGCTCTCCAGGACCCGGAACTGGGTTTAGCCTGGGCCACAGCTTTGGCTCAGACGGGCGACAACAGAGCTTCCAGCCACGCGCTGGAACGCCTAGAGACATCCGGCAAACTCCTTAAGGCCATCGACCAATTTGAACGCGCCGCGCAGGCGCAACCGTCAAATCTCTCTTATCACTTGGGATTGGAGGACGCCTACCGCAAAGCCGGTCGCGCAGTGGACGCGGACCATCAGCACGCAATCTGCGAATCATTGAAAGCGGGCGGCACCGCGTCCCCAAGTTCCGGCAAAAAAAAAGAGCCCTGAACTTGGTTGGAACATTCATCTCCGGCCCACCGCCACTTATTTCTGCAGAATCGCGGATCCGCGATTAGCCAAGTTGAAAGCCTACGCTTGCCATCGCCGCTTGCGCTTCGGGATTTTTCATGAAGGTGTTCCACACGAGGCCGGTGCGATAGTTTTCCGCCATCACCATCGTGATGCCCAGATCGATGCCGAGCACGTCCGTGTCGTACCAACCGGTGAGCGGATTGAACGCGTCGATGTAGCTGTAGAGTCCCCACGCCTTGGTTCCGTACGCGCCGCGAATGTTGCGCAGTACACTGATGCAGTCGGTGGGCACGAAAGGCAGTGAGCCCCCTGTCGCGCAGGGCACAATGCTCCCATCAAGCGGCCCCTGCGGTGGCGGCCCGCCCCACGCCGTGTATCCCTTCGCGTAATCCGAAGCCGAAATTCCCCACAAGTCGTCCGAGTAATCGCTGAATTGCGATTTCAGCGACAGACAAAACAGTTTGTGTGCCTTTGTAGCCGTAATCGAATTATCGAAATAATTGGCGTAGGCATCTTTCTTGTTCCGGAAATCGAACCACGCCTGCGAATACTGGTGCGTGAACAGCGGATCGTTCCCGGAAATATAAGTCAGCCCCTGAAAGGTAATGGTCGGCCGCGTCCATGCATTCCAGCTATCCGCGGAAACGGGATTCGTTGTCGAGCCGATGCCCAACAAGTAGATCATCATCAATTCGCAATAATGTTCCCAGCGGGCGGCAAGAAATCCGGACTCCGGCAACCACCCCATCGAAAATGTCGGCCCGCCGTTCATCATCCACGGCCAGTCCACCTGGGCATAAATCTGCGAAGCCAGCGTCTGAATCGTCGCGTCCTGAAAATATTGCTTCGCCGTCAGCACGCCGCAGAGTAGAAGCGAAGTGTCGATGGACGAAACCTCGCATTGCGCCCACCGCTGCCCGGTGTTCATGTCCACAAAGTGATAGTAGAAGCCGTGAACGTTGGGCATCTGCTGCAGGATGAACTGCAGCGTGTTGCGAACCCGCGTAACAATGTCCGAAGTCTTCCCGTAACCTCGCGAATCCCCGATGCACAGCGCGGTCAGGCCAAACCCGGTCGCCGCAATGCTCGACATCGTCCGCGTGTCGTTACCGTTCAGGAAAGCTCGGTCCTTAATCTGCCCTGTGGCGGGATTTGTTTCATTCCAAAAAAACTGAAAGGACCCTCGCTGCAGATCGTCCAGCAACTGCGCGTCGGTCCCCTGAAAGGGCGTGCCTCTTGAATTTTGCGAGCTCTGTGACCCGCCGTTGCAGCTCAGCAGGGAAGCAAACGGCGCCAGCGAAAGATACGCCCCGCACAAGCGCAGCCACTCTCTTCGATTTGCTTCTCGGTTTTCCACGCCAGGGTACCCCGCTATTCGATGATTTCCAATTCCGCCGGCAGCCCGCGAGAGGAATCCGGGCTGATCCAGATTTGGACGTGGCTGGGTTCCACTCTCAAATTATTCTGAATATCCCACAAGGAAAGAGCGTCCGCGCCAAGCGGGAAGCTCACCCTCCGGCTTTCGCCGGGAGCAAGAGCTATTCGTTTGAATCCCACGAGCTTGCGAACCGGCTCTTCCATGCTGGTGCCAATCAGGCGGATATAGAGTTGGACGACCTCATCCACCGCCCGGTTTCCGGCATTTTTCACGGTCGCGCTCGCGGTTGCCTGCGTCGTACCGCCGGAAGCGTCGCGCCCCAGATTTGCGTTTAACGCCGCCGCGCTCAGCTTCGCCGAATCCACCTCGGTCTGTGAATACTCCACCGACGAATACGTAAGTCCGAATCCAAAAGGGAATAGCGGCGTGTTTTGCTCGTCGATATACCGCGAAACATATTTTTCCAAGGAATTTCTCGGCGGATGCGTCAGATCATAACCGTCCGCCGGACGCCCGGTGTTCAGCGCGTTGTAATAGACTGGAATCTGCCCCATCGTTCGCGGCCAGCTGACCACCAGCTTTCCACTCGGCGGCACGTCACCGAAAAGAACGCGCACCAGCGCCGGGCCAGCCTGAATCCCGGGAAACCACGCCGCCACAATCGCCGGCACATGTTCGAACGCCCAGGGCAACGGCAGCGGCCGTCCACTGAAGAGCAACAGCACCACGGGCTTTCCTGTGGCCGTAACTTTCTCCAGCAATTCCTCTTGCCGCCCGGGCAGGTCGAGATGCGCGCGCGAAGCCGCTTCTCCCGATTGCTCGGCCGCTTCTTCCCCAAGGGCGAGAAGCACTACATCCGCCTGTTGGGCCGTCTCCACCGCAGTCTGTATGTCCGCATCGCTCGCGGTCTGCAGCTCTCCACCCTTCGCATAACGCACCTTTCCCGCGCCGGCTCTCTTCTCCAGCGCGGCTCGAAGCGTTACCGCATCCTCCGCCCGGCCGTGCCCGGCCCAGGGCCCCAGCATATTTTGTGCGTTATCCCCCATCGGCCCGATCAGTGCAATCCTCCCTGATTCTCCGGTAAGCGGCAAGATCGGGCGGCCTCCCGCCGCCGAATTCTTCAAAAGCACGAACGAACGCTCCGCCGCGAATCTCGCAGCTTCCACGCGTTCCGTGGGAAGCGCCCCCTGAATCTCGCGCGATTCGTCAGTGAAAGGATCTTCGAACAAGCCCAGCGCAAATTTCACTCGCAGCACGTCCCGCACCGCCTCATCCAGCCGCGCTTGCGAAACCTTCCCGTGTTTCACCAGTTCGGCCAGGTTTTCGTGGTAGGAATCGCTGATCATGTCCATGTCCACGCCGGCATTAATCGCTTTTTGCGCGGCAACGGCTTTGTCTCGCGCAATCCCGTGCGGCACCAGTTCGCCGACGGAGGTCCAGTCGCTCACGGTCAATCCACGGAAGCCCCACTCTTTCCGCAAAATCTGCGTCAACGTAAAGGGATTCGCCGTTGCAGGCAATCCGTTAAGCGTGTTGAACGAACTCATCAGCGAGACGCTTCCCTCGCGAATCGCAGCGCGGAATGGCGGGAGGTAAATTTCCCGCAGCGTATGCTCGGAGATTTCCGCTGTGTTGTAATCGCGCCCGCCCTCCACCGCGCCGTACCCCACGAAATGCTTCACGCAGGCGGCGACGCTCTCCTTATCGCTCAGCTTTTTCCCCTGATACCCGCGAACATAGGCCCGAGCCATCACACTGCCCAGATACGGATCTTCGCCCGCGCCTTCCACGATGCGGCCCCAACGCGGGTCTCGCGCGATGTCCACCATCGGCGAAAACACCCAGCGCACGCCGGCTGCCGACGATTCCTGCGCGGCTATGCGCGCATACTGTTCCACGATGAAAGGATCCCAGGTTGATGCCAGTGCGAGAGGTACGGGAAACGTGGTTCGAAATCCGTGAATGACATCCAGCCCGAAAAGCAGCGGAATGTGCAGTCGTGATTTTTCCACCGCCAGATGCTGGTACTGATTTGCCGCGCGCGCGCTATCCAGATTAAACAGGGAGCCGACGTCTCCCCGCGAAATCATATTCGGATAATCAGGATTGCCGGTGCTAGGCCCCGTCGGTGCTCCCGAAGAATATTGCGCCAACTGCCCGACTTTTTCCTCCAGCGTCATTTGTTTCAAAAGTGCTTCGACGCGCTTTTCAATCGCCGGATCCGCCAACGCGGACACCTTCTCAACGCCCGAACGTTCGGCGTTTTCGTGTGTCTGGGCGCTGAGCGGTTTGGAAAGAGCAAAGCCTAGAACTACAGAAAGGATTCCTGCCGTAACAAGGAGCTTGGCGCAGTGACGTGAATTCCAGGGCATGCGAAGTAATTCCTTAGCGGTACATGAAAACCATTGCGGCGAACTCAGCAGACATCATCACTCGGACCCTTGGCGCCAGTCTCAGCACACTCTTCCACCCGCAACCACCCCGAAAATCTCCTCGAGAAGAGTAGAAAGTTTGTGACCATCGACAACCGGCATCCGTCAGCGCCAGATTCTCGAGAAAGCAGCGGGCGGCCAACCCCCAGCCCACCTGCTAAATCGATTTAGCAGGTGGATTCTATCACAATTCCAATTTTGGTTTTCGCCCTTTTCACCCGAATTTTGCTCCTCATCCTGTTGTTCACCACCCTCCTTTATGTCAGACTACGGCCCGTCAACCCCCATGGTCCGTGCTAAGAATCTGCCGCTGGAAATTTCCGGAGAGCCTGCAGGCGCCTCGATCAGCATGAAGGCTCTTGCGGAACACCTCGGCCTCTCGACAGCCACCATTTCGTTGGTGATCAACCGCTCCCCGGGCGCCAAGTCCATCCCCCACGTCACCCAGGAACGCATCTGGGCCGCCGCGCGCAAATTCAAATATCGTCCGAACCTGATGGCGCGTTCCCTCCGGCAGAAGCGCAGCTTCACCATCGGCGTGATGGTTCCTGAAATCAGCGAAGGGTATTCATCAATGGTGCTTTCTGGCGTGGAAGACCATCTCTTTCAGGAAGGCTATTTTTATTTCGTCGTCAGCCATCGCCACCGCAAGGACCTCATCGAGGAATATCCCCATCTTCTCCGCCAGCGTGCCGCGGAGGGAATCATCGCCGTGGATACGGTATATGCTGGCAACTGCGACATCCCCGCCGTTTCCATTTCCGGCCATCGCCACGTCAAGGGAGTGACGAATATCGTCCTCGATCACAATCTCGGCGCGCACCTCGCTCTCGAACACTTGCACCGCCTCGGTCACCGGCGTATCGCCTTGATCAAAGGCCAGGACTTCAGTTCCGATACTGAGACGCGGTGGCAGGCAATCCTCTCGGTCGCCCAGGAACTCGGGCTCGTCATTGAGGAATCGCTCACCGCCCAACTGGACAGCGATTCTCCGTCGCCCGAAGTAGGCCATCGCGTCACGCGGAAGTTGCTCGAAGGCAATCCTCAATTCACGGCGCTCTTCGCCTTCAACGACATCTCCGCCATGGGCGCCATCAAAGCTCTGCGCGAAACCGGCCGCCGCGTTCCCGAAGATGTCTCCGTCATCGGCTGGGACGACATCCAGGGCGCTGCGTTTCACAATCCGAGCCTCACCACCGTGCGTCAGCCGCTCCGTCAGATGGGCGTTGTGGCCGCGGAAACTCTGCTGAAACGCATCACTGCCCCAGCCGGCGCCGAGTATCCCCGGGAAATCGTGCTTGAACCGGAGCTTGTCGTCCGCGAGAGCAGCGCTCAAAAGAATTAGAAAGCCTCCCTGCTGCCGAAATAAGAAATTCAATCAGACCGTAGCCACGTTCAGCTTTTTTCCTTATCAGGCAATTCCGGTGCATTCAGTGGTATACAAATGGGACAACGGACCGGGTTCTAGTGCCGGGGCTATTGGGGTTCCTTAACGGTGTGGAGCGGGCGAACGGAGGGCGCTTGCGGTATCTTCGCCAGGATTGTTCCTGCCACTCTTTCCGATGCCTCATGTTGTCCGCGCTACTGGCCTCGTCTTATGCCGCGGCTGTGCCGGCCCTGTTTGCCCAGACCCAAGCGCAGGAAGGGCCGCGAGTCGCCGAAGCGGTGCGCGTCGATCAGGCTCCCAAGCTGGATGGGACGCTCGACGATCAACTCTGGCAATCCGCCAGGGTAGTGAGCGATTTTCGCCAAAGGGAACCTGTTGAAGGTGATGCTGCAACGGAGAAGACCGAAGTTCGCATACTTTACACTCGGACCGCCGTCTATTTTGGAATCCATTGTTATGATTCCAATCCCTCGCGCATCGTAGCCACTGAGCTGCGCCGCGACGTCAGCCAGGATCTGGACGATCATTTCGAGATCCTCATTAACTCCAAGCACGATCGCCGCGGCGGCTACGTGTTCGAGATCAATCCTCTCGGTACCCAAAGCGACGGTCTTGTGGAAGAACAAAGCGGCGCGGAAACTCCGGACTTCGATCCGGGTTGGGACGGGGTCTGGACGTCCGAGGCGAGAATTACCGCGAATGGCTGGACAGCGACCATCGAAATCCCATTCACGACTTTGAACTTCACCAAGTCTAAGGATGTCGTCTGGGGCCTGAACTTCAAGCGGTTCATCCGCGCAAAGAATGAAGAAGATCTCTGGTCCGGCTACCGTCGCACGTTTGGCATCACAAAAGTCTCCGAAGCGGGTGAACTAACCGGCATCACCGACATCGGAAGCGGGCGGCTCTTCATCGTCAAGCCATATGGCCTGGCCCAATACGACAAGCAAACCGGCCAGAACGCGGCCTTTCCGCTGACCGGTGGAGTGGACGTGAAGTATGGCATTCGCTCGAATATTGTCCTTAACCTTACGGGGAACACCGATTTCTCCGCCACCGATGTCGACCAGGATCAGTTCAATCTCACTCCCTTTCCAATCTTCGTCCCGGAAAAACGCCAATTCTTCCTCGAAAACGCCGGCATCTTTGACTTCGACATTGGCGACCAGGACAAGCTCTTCTTCAGCCGCCAGATTGGCATCGACTCCTTTACCGGGAACCAGGTCCCGATCAATGGTGGCGCGAAACTCACGGGCGCCGTCGGCCGCATGCAGTTTGGAGTGATGGATGTGGACACCCGGTCGAGCGGCCCGAATCCCTACGCAAATTACGCCGTGGTGCGGCTCAAGGAATCACTTTGGGGAGGCTCCTATGTCGGAGTGATGGGCGTTGATAAAAGGTCGGGCAATTTGCAGGACAGCTTCAACCAGACGGGCGGAATCGATTCGCGCCTGGTTTTCTTCAAGGACTGGTTCATTGATGCCCACATGGCGGGAACTCAATCGCCCGGCGATCCAAGCGGCAACAGTGATCTCGGCGCCTCGTTGACTTATCGTTCCAATTGGCTCGACGCCATCTTTGAGCGCCGCAAAATCGGGCCAAACTTCAATCCGGAAGTCGGATTCATCGAGCGAATCGATTCGAATGAAACCTACGGAGACCTGACGTTTAAAGCCCGGCCAAAGATCAATGGCGTAAGAGAAATGCAGTTTGAAGGATTCCTCCTTCACGCGCCGGACACTCATGGTGTGGTGCAAACCCAGGAATGGCAAACCACGTTTCGCGCCGATTTCAACAATGGCGCCTATACGGACGACGATATCGTGGACGTCTTCACGCAGCGCATCACTACGCCGTTGCACATTTATAAGAACGTTTTCATTCCCAATGGGCTCTACCAGTTCAGCCGCCACCAACTCACTTACGGCTCGGCGCAGGATCGGCGATTTACTTACAATCTCTTTGAGCGATTCGGTGGCTACTACGGCGGGACGCTGAACGAGTTTCGAGTTCGCTTGAACTACCGCCCCACGGCCAAGTTCTCTATTTCCGCCTCCGAGACCTGGGATCGCTTTCTTCTTCCGTTGCCCAATGGGAATTTCTCCGTCGTCCTGGCCAGTTTGCAGGGGAATTACTCTTTTTCGCGCTTCCTGACGTTTACCAGCCTCATCCAGATGGACACTTCGAACACGCAAGCGGTGAGCGCCAACCTTCGCCTGCGGTATAACTATCGCCCGGACAGCGATCTCTACGTTATTTATAACGTCGGAACGCAATTCGTCAGCATCGCCCCTGCCAATCCTCCGCAAATCCGCGAGACTCGTTTCGCGGTGAAGTGGACTTACTCTTTCGCACCCTGAAGAGAATTCCCAATCCATTGTGCGAGCCGCTCGGCCGTGATATATGAGCTTCGTCACGCGCCCCGGACTAACTTTGGCCCGAACCGCGGTTGTTCTCTATAATTTAATCTCCAGCCCAACTTAAGGAGGCACGATGCCCGAAGCAAAGGGAATGTGGGAAGGATTGATGGATTTTTCCTTCCGCGTGTATGCGACCCCGAAGATGCTGAGATTCTTGTACGCCCTGCATCTCCTTGTCGGACTGATCGCGGGAGTTGCCTGGGTGGTGACGGCGTTTCAGCAGGCCCCGGTCCAGGGGCTGCTTGCGCTCCTGGCGGCGCTGTTTGGATATTTCGTGTGGTTCCTCTACTGCCGCGTGGCGATTGAAATTCTCGCGGCGGTATTTCGCATGGCCGACGCCATCGCTCCCGATCGCCAGGGGCAACAGCAGAGCCCGGGCTACTGAGAGTTCCTGGCCTTCAACGATACCTGCGCAACCGGCCGGGTAGCCTGTAAAAAAAGGCTACCCGGCTTTTGTTCGTTCCAAAATATTGACAATTATTTTTTCACAAAGATGGACTTTGGAATCATGCAGTGCACGCCCTTGCGGATGTCCACCACCTGCGACACGCGGCAATCCCCCACGATCGAAGTCAGCGCGTACGCCTCTTCCCGCGACATCGGCGCAATTTTCTGCTCCGCCAGGAAATTCACCGTCTCGCGCACCGCTATTTTCACTGCTTCATTCAGATCCTCATCAAATCCCATGAAGATCCAATGCGTCGAAGTTTCCGCTCGTGGCCAGTCAATGTGCAGATCCTTGCGCACGATAGGCTCGATTTCAATTTCCTTGTACGAGCATTCCAGCGCCGTCAAATTCACCTCGCCGTTTCCCTGCAGGCAATGCGAATCTCCGGTCCAGATCAACCCGCCTTTCTGAAACACGGGAAAGTACAGCGTTGAGCCCTCCTGCAGTTCATTCACATCCATGTTCGAACCGTTCTTCCACGGCCGCAGCGTACTGGTGCGGCCCTTGGGGTCATGTATAGGCGGCCCGGCTTTTTCTTTCGGCTCGTTGGGATCAGGGCCAACGGCGATGGTTCCAGGGAAAGGTTTCAGGTGGAGGATGATCCCCGGCTTGAACTCGGTGGTCATCGTTTTCGCATCGAGCTTGAAATATTCCACGTGTCCTTCGGGAAATTCCGCCGCCAGCAACCCGACGGTGGGGAACTGCTTGCCCGGAAGATTAAAGTTGAAACCCGAATCCTTGATCACGATCTTCGTAATCCGGATCTCCATGGTGTCGCCGGGTTCCGCGCCATTCACAAATATCGGCCCGGTCACGGAATGCGGACCGCCACCGGGATTCGCCAGTCGAAGCTTCACGATGTCGTCCATGGTGGCGCCGGGCTTCACCTCGTCCATCCCGTGCCGCAACGTTTCGATCGAGACGCTGTCGCCGGAATCGACGATCAACTTCGGCTTCTCTGTTGGATCGAACCAGCCCCACTGCACGGTGTCCTTATTCGCGGGCAAAGTGTAGTGTTTGCCGGTGGAACTTTTCGCGGTTGGCTTTTCGGCCGATGTTTGCGCCATTGCTCCCGCGCAAATCGCGCTTGCGGCGAACAGCACGGCGAATGCCGGGACTTTCCGTGATGAATTCATGGGATGGCTCCTTTTCACCAGGATTTTCCAGACGGGTGCAGGAAGTATAGTGGGAGACCGCCGGAAATGTCCGCTGAAAAAATGATGCGCCCCATCCGCGCAGCTTTTGCATGGCTCAGACGGCGACTAGGCTCGTGATCCGTTAGCTTTCGGGAAGAATGCTCGGACGATCGACAGAAATGCGAGAACTTCAGCGGGTCTCGCGAAGAGCGCCCATCCACTGCGAGACAGCGGAGAGTTGCGCGCGCCCCGCTTCCAGGCTGGCCTGCCGCGCCAGCAGCATCATGCGAATCTGGCCGAGAGTGGTTTGCAGATCGCCCAGTTGAGATTTGTAAAGATCCATCTGGCCGGCCAGTTCTGGCTGCAGCCGCAGCACTTCCGCCGAACGCGCCATCACCGGCGCCATCTCATCCACTGGCCCGCGAATCTTGCGAACTTCTTCCACGCTAAAGTCGCATTCGCCTCGAAGCGCGCGCCGCGCGTCCCCGAGGTACCCCGCAAGCGAGGCGTTGACTCGCAGCAGCGTTTGCCGCATGGCCTCGTACATCACGCCCTCCAGCCGCCGGTTTCCGCGCCCGTGGAATGTTCCGGCGAAGGCGAAATATTCTGCGAAGGCTGGGCCTGTGATTGCGTAGAGACCCGCAAGCGTTGCGTAGGCTCCGACGGCGCCACCGTGCGCTCCACATGCGCCCATGCGGCGCGAATCCGCGCGAACATTGATACAAGCTCCTGAAGCTGGTCAACCGATGATGTGACGCCCGCTTCCGTCACCATTCCGCGGGTAATCGTATAAAAACTGTCCAGATTTCGCGCTGCTTCGCCGCCGCGCTGGAAATCCAGCACGCCCTGCAGTTCCCCGATGATGGTCAGCGCGTGGTTCAGTGAATTGACGCGATTCTCAATCTGTCCCGCACCGATCGCCGCAATCGCACTGCGCAAATCGCGCAGGATGCGGTCGTACAACGCAACCACCTGGCCAACGGAAGATGCGGCGGAAGCCGTGGACTGCTGGTATGCGAATGCGGTATCCAGTATGTTCATTTTACGCTCGCTAGTTGTTGTGTAATTTGGCTTTCCAAAAGCGGTAATTCCTGAAGCGTTGTATTCACCTGGGCATAAATCGTCGTAAGATTCGCCTGCTGCACAAGCAGCGCCGCCTGTAAATCGCTGATCTGTTTCGTCAAACTCTGCGATGTGCTTGTCACGCTCTGGGCATCCAGAGAAAGAATTCCTGTCCCTGCGCCATTGATGTTGGTAAGCACCGCCGAAAGGTTCTTCGAAAAACCGTTCGTGGAATTCTGCAGCAGATTCTGCACAGCGGAGAAATTGCTGGAAAGCGCGGAGGTCAGTTTGCCACTGTCCACCGAAAGCGTGCCGTCGTTATTGAAGTTCACCCCGATGCTGGCCAGGTTGACGATTCCGCTGTTTCCAGGGATGGAGTAGGAGAGCGCGCCCAGCAACTGGGCCTGCACGTCTCGCAGCGAGTTGTCCGTTTCGAGCGGACCACCGCCGCTCCCGTCCGACGCGACGTTGAATTGCGAATTGATCTCCGTGATCACGGTGTGATTAGCTACGCCGACTTCATCACGCTGCTCTTTGCATTCTTCGTCGTGCTGTACGCATCTTCCCAGGTGGACAAGCGGAAGGTGGGCCGCCTCGCCATGGCAATTCAGGTCGCCTTCCAGGAGCTCGGCGTGTTCGACACATCCAACACCCATATCCCGCTCAGCGATATGGAAGCCATTCCATTCTCAACCGTCCAGGCCGTCGAAAACGTCGAGCGCACCGCCGATTTGGCGCACGTCGTTCAACCGATGAAAGGAATCCTCGCTCCGACCTCCGCTCCGACACCGCTGAAGGACATCCAGGCCGAGCTTGAAAAAGCGTTGGCTCCGGAAATTAAACGCCACGTGGTGGACATTAAGCCCAAGAAAGAAGGCCTCGTCGTCAGCCTGCGCGAGATGGGCTTCTACGAAAGCGGCTCTTCCACCATGCGCACCTCTTCCGTCGAAGCCGTCGATCGCCTGGCCAAAGTAATCATTCCCCGTTCGGAAAACCTTCGCATCGAAGGCCACACCGACAACATCCCCATCCACAATTCTCATTTCCCGTCCAATTGGGAACTTTCCACCGCGCGCTCAACCGAACTTGTCCGCATGTTCATCGTCCGCTACCGTATGGAACCCAATCGCCTCTCCGCGGCGGGGTTCGCCGAATTCCATCCCGTGGACGACAATGACACCCCGGAAGGCCGCGCGCGAAACCGCCGCATCGACGTCGTGATCCTGAATCCCGCCCTCCAGGAAAAATCGCCCTTTGCCAATCCGCCTTCCGCCCCGGCCGCCCTGCAGCCGCAGCCGGACACTCCCGCCAATCCCTCTCCGGCACCCGCTTCCCCTGTCCCGGCGAGGCAGTAATCAATCCGAACCCTTTGCGAGTACGTCAGTTGACAGTTCTGCCAGTCTGACGCAGACTGGCTGTACCCCCTTCCAGAAATTTGTCCTGAGTGAGCGACTATGCGCCTTCTTGTCGCTGAAGCCGACGCGTCACTGGCTGAATTCCTTCAGACCCGGCTGCAGCAGGAACACTTTGCCGTACAACTCGCCTCTACGGGAGATCAAATCTCCAAATTTGGCGAGAAGCACACTTTCGATCTGATCCTGTTCGATCTGAATCTCCCCGGCGTGCCGGGCGCCGATTACCTGCGCCAATTGCAGAGCCGCTGGCCCGAAGCTCCGGTGATGCTGCTTTCCCCGGCCAGTTCGGTGGAAGAGCGCGTCAAGGGTCTCGACGCCGGCGCCGACGACATCATCGTGAAGCCTTTCGCCTGGTCAGAGCTTGCCGCGCGCATCCGTGCCGTCTTGCGCCGCCGCAATCGTCCCACGCGGGAAGTCTTTCAGTTCGAAGATCTGGAAGTGAACCGCGTCTCGCACGAAGTTCGCCGCGCTGGCCGCGCCGTCGAACTCAGCCCCAAAGAATACGCACTCCTCGAATTCTTGCTGCGCAATCCCGGGCGTCCCGTCACCCGCGCCGCCATCATCGAAGAAGTCTGGCGCATCCATGGCGATTCCATCACCAACGTCGTAGACGTCTATATCAACTACCTCCGCCGCAAGATCGATACCGGCGCCGACCACCCGCTCATCCGCACCATCCGCGGCATAGGCTATCAAATCGGCGGCAATCACCACCCCGGCTGAACAAGCCAGGCGTACCGGCCACTTTCAAGTGGCCACGCCTTCTTTCCTCTCAATTCGAAAGGCCAACTCCCCAAACAAAAAAGGCGCCCGGAATTTCTCCAGGCGCCTTCGGAAAAAAGGGAACTAAGGTCTAGTTCTACCGCATGCCAGAGCCGTTGCTCGAGCTTGCGGCCTTGGCATTCGGGTCCAGGTTCAGGATTCCTTCGGTCGCGGAAACCGCCACAACCGATCCGTCGCGGCGCGTTCCGACGACAGGGAAGTAGCCCTGCGACAGTTGATCCTCCATGTGCTGCCAGGTCTTGCCGCCGTCAAAGGAAGCAATCAACCCGCGCTTCTGCAGAGAAACCAACAGGGCATTCCCCGAACCGGCGACCGATTGGAACGACAGGTCGCGTACTTCCTGGCGACTCCAGTTGCGGCCGGCGTCGTGCGAGGAATAGAGACCCATGTTGGTTGTGATGAAGAGACTGGAGTCGTCCAGGCGATGCAGCTTCAGGTTGCCTGCAGAGGCGAACGCAAGTTCCTTCGCATCCCAGTTTTCGCCCTTATTGGCGGAGTAAACGATGTTCCGCTCCGCGATCGCCCACACCTGATTGCCATCCGTCGAAACTTCCACGGACTGCGCGGCCTTCCGAACCAGCGGATCCTTGCCGGCGGATTTCCACGTTGCCCCGTGATCCTTCGAGGAAAGCACGCCACCCGCAGTGGCCGCAAACCACGTGTCATTGCCGAACGCCATGTCGTTCACAAGGAACGCGGCAAGCTGCGGCGTCGAACTGCGCGCCACTGGAGCCTTGCTCTTCGAATTCGCGCCCTTCTTGCTCTTGCTGGAGGCAGACGCGGCGGCCGCGGAGTCCGGAACGTACAGACCCGTGCGCGACCACTTGTGCGCCGCTTCGTCATACTTCATCCAGCCGCCGGTGGTCAGCGAAGCCCACCAGCCGCTCGGAGTCGCATAAATGTGCCGCGTTTCCGTCCGCTTCAGGCCCGGGCCAAGCGTCGCCCAGCTGTTGCCGCTGTCCTGCGTTGCAAGGAAAGCATCGTTGTCAAAGGTCAATTCCACCAACGCGCGTTCCGGATGTTCCCGGTCCATCGCAACGTCCGCGATGTGCTGGTGATGAAATCCCGTGTTTGCCGCGGTAAAAGTCGTGCCACCGTCGGTGCTGATCTGCACGCCTTCGCGTTCCGTGCCGATAATTAGCTTCTGGGGATTCTTCGGATCGATGATCAGCGCATTGATGATCCAGTTGCCCGGAGAGACGCGTTTGAAATCCTTGTCATTCTCCGTCTTCCACAAGCCGCTGGTGGTTCCGGCGTACAAAGTGGTTTCTTTCGAAGGATCCATGCGGATCAGCTGGGTGCGGCGGAACAC
>Ga0210406_10002555_pt1 | contig 20658 bp, 17 predicted proteins | sample IncBWC30MmetaG_FD_155454 | JGI IMG/M metagenome (GOLD analysis project Ga0210406, IMG submission 155454) | Forest soil microbial communities from Barre Woods Harvard Forest LTER site, Petersham, Massachusetts, United States - Inc-BW-C-30-M | ecosystem: Environmental > Terrestrial > Soil >... | reverse complement strand
GCATTTTTCTAGCCGACGTCCTTGGAATTTATGACGTGTATCGGGGATCCGGCGAGCACGCTTTTCGTCAAGCGGCTCAAATTCCCGTCAACGACCCACTACCGCTGGTACCGGTGATGGCCCAGGTTACCCGGAACCTCGGCTTCGGAGTGACTTGTTCGCTAACCTATGAACATCCCTATCCGTTTGCCCGCCGCCTATCTACCCTCGATCACCTAACCAAAGGTCGGGTCGGTTGGAACATCGTTCCCTCTTATCTTGATAGCGCTGCTCGGAATTTCGGTCTCCCTCAACAGACGAAGCATGACGACCGCTATGAAGTCGCCGACGAGTACATGGAAGTCTGTTACAAGCTTTGGGAGGGAAGTTGGGAAGACGGCGCGGTTATCGTGGATAAAAACCGCAAACTGTTTACCGACCCGGAGAAAGTTCATGAGATTCAGCATTACGGTAAGCACTTCACTGTGCCCGGGTTTCACCTTTGTGAGCCGTCTCCGCAACGCACACCGGTCCTGTACCAGGCCGGCGCCTCTCGCCGCGGGAAGGATTTCGCCGCACGCCATGCCGAATGTGTCTTTGTAGCGGCGCCGACGAAAACGGTGCTGAAGAATTACGTCACTGATATCCGGAACCGCGCTGCCGGCTTCGGAAGAGATCCTAGAAGCCTGCTCTTTTTTAATCTGCTAACGATTATCGTGGCGCCCACTGAGCGGGAAGCGCGGGCGAAACACGAGGAGTATAAAGAATACATCAGCTACGATGGCGCGTTAACCTTGGCGTCCGGCTGGACCGGCATCGATTTCGGCCAGTACTCCCCAGACGATCGCCTGAAATATATCGAAAACGACGCTGTGCAATCTGCAACCGAATCTCTCACTATATCGGATCCCACCAAGATTTGGACCGTTCGAGAACTGGCGAATTGGGTAGGAATCGGCGGCCTGGGCCCCTTGTTAGTCGGATCGGTAGAACAGGTGGCCGATGCGCTGGAGGAATGGGTCGAAGAGACTGACGTCGACGGATTCAATCTCGCTTACGCCGTCACTCAGGAGACCTTCGCCGATATTGTTGATTTGTTAGTGCCGGAACTTCAGCGAAGAGGAGTTTACCCGACAGAGTACTCCGAAGGGACGCTGCGCCAAAAACTATTCGGACGGGGTGCACGTTTACCAGAAGAACATGCCGCCGCTTCCTACCGCGTCCGCCATGAAGCTCCCGTTTTAGCCTGATTCGGTTCCGCGGCCAATCTCTCACCCCTACACGTCATGATCATCCATAGACCATTCGCACTTGCTGCCCTAATGCGGCCTGCCCTACAAATGGGATTGGCTTTTGCCATCGTCCTTAGCTTTGGAACAAGGCTGGCTCCAGCGGAAGAAAGCTCCGCCGCGCCGTCTCCATCCGCAACCGCTGCGGGAAACACCGATACGAGTGGCCTGTCTTTACAAGGCAAAAAGGTCGGAATCACCGTGATCGGGACTGATCACTATTGGGATCTGCGCGCCTATCAGGGGCAGATCGATGAAGTAAAACGTCTCGGCGGAACACCAATTGCGCTGGACGCCGGCCGAAACGAGAGGGGCCAGGTGACCCAAATTCAGACCCTGATCGCACAAAAACCGGATGTCGTTATCGAGCAACTCGGAACATTGACCGTTCTAGAACCGTGGCTCCAAAAAATCCGGGCTGCCGGAATTCCGCTCTTCACCGTCGATACCGCGTCCCCCTCATCAATTAACGATACGACCTCGGATAATTTCTATATCGGTGAACAACTGGCGGTACAACTGGCTAACGATATCCACGGCGAAGGCAACATTCTTGTATTCAACGGATTTTACGGGGTGCCGGTGTGCGCGATTCGATACGATGAACTAAAGGAAGTGCTCAAGTTCTATCCGAAGATCAAGATCGTAGAACCGGAACTGCGAGACGTTATTCCAAATACGGTACAAAATGCCTACGCCCAGATAACCGAACTGCTCAATAAATATCCGAAAGGTTCCATCGCCGCGATCTGGTCTGCTTGGGACGTGCCGCAAGTAGGTGCTACCGAAGCAGTCGATACAACCCATCGGAACGAAATCAAAACCTATGGAGTCGATGGCAGTCCGGACGTTGTCGCGTTAATAAAAGATCCTAACTCATCCGCTGGGGCCGTAGTCGCACAACAGCCCTATTTGATCGGCAAAACCGCAGTTGACAACGCGGCGCGTTATTTAGCCGGTGACCATAATCTGCCGCCATATACTTTTGTGCCGGCGGTTTTAGTCACCAAACAAAACGCCGCCGAAGCGCAGGCGTTTCTCGGCCAACGACCGTAGCCGCTCATCGATCCAATTCCATTTGCCCGTGGAGACTGCAGCCATTGTCTCAGGTTTATCGGTTATCGGCCTGGTCAAAGACTTCGACGGAATCCGCGCGTTAAATGGCGCAAATCTGGAGGTCGCTCCCGGCACCGTGCACGGTTTGGTGGGGCAGAACGGCGCCGGAAAATCCACTTTAATTAAAATCCTGGCGGGGATTTACCAACCCGATGCCGGCACGATCAGAATCAACGGTGAGAATCACTCTCGCTTGAAACCGCCTCTGGCCGAGAAATTAGGCATCCAATTTATCCATCAAGAGCGTCTGCTGGTGCCGACGCTCACCGTGGCAGAGTCACTTTACTTAGGGGCAGAGCCTCGTGTGAGTTCCTGGATCAACCGGCGCTCGATGAACGAGCAAGCAGTGACAGCCTTGCAGGAGTATTTTGGATTGACCATATCGCCGAACAAGTTGGTACGAGAGTTAGGCGCTGCCCAGCAGCAGACGATTCAGATTACCCGGGCTCTGCTGCGAAAAGCATCTATCCTGGTCCTAGACGAACCGACTGCGGCGTTAGTAAAACGCGAGGTCGACTTGCTTTTCCAGAATCTGCAAAGGCTGCGGGACGGCGGGTTAACGGTTATCTATATTTCGCATTATCTGAACGAGATCGAGACGTTGTGCGACCGAGTTACGGTCCTTCGCAACGGCGTCGACGTCGCGACGGTTGAACCTAGGCAGAGCTCCATGTCTGCGATCGTTTCTCTGATGATCGATCGAAACATTGAGGACCTTTTCCAAAAACGCCCTGTGACTCCGGGTGAACCAGTTCTTGAGGTTAGGGAGTTGTCGCACCGAACCGCGTTCGCCGATGTCTCCTTCACCGTTCGCCGAGGCGAGATTTTGGGTATCACCGGCTTGATCGGTTCCGGAGCTAAAGAAGTCGTGCATTCGCTATTCGGTCTCGAACGCATCTCCGAGGGCCAGGTACTGGTGAACGGTCGGGAGGTTAGGCTATCAACACCCGCCCAAGCCGTTCGGCAGCAAATTGCCTATGTACCGGAACATCGACGCGAGCACGGGGTAGCGTTGAGCTTTAGCGTTCGTGAAAACATGACGCTAGCCAGTCTCCGAGAGCATAGCAAGACAGGCATCCTAATCGAGAGAAGCGAACGACGTAAGGTGGCCGAATTGATTGCTAAACTGTCGCTGTTGGCGCCTAACCAAGATACTCCCGTGCGCCAACTCAGCGGCGGCAATCAGCAGAAGGTTGTTCTGGGAAAATGGCTAAGCCGGGAATCCGCTTTGTACATCCTGGATGAACCGACCGTCGGCGTTGATATCGGAGCGAAGACCGAAATCTATCGCATCATTGGTGAGTTAGCCAGCCAAGGCGCTGCCATTCTCGTTCTTTCCAGCGATCTGTTGGAGTTGTTGGGTCTAACCGATCGCATTCTGGTATTTTTCCGCGGCAAAGTTGTTCGTGAGCTTGATGCCTCCGCCACAGATAGTGACGCTCTCTTGTCCGCGGTTACTGCAGTTGACGATCAGAAACCGGGTTTTCCAGCACTGAAGCCTAATAATCCCAGCCCCGAAAGCCTCCGGGGTGAAATTACGCAGATTACACAGATTTAGTGGGGCAGAGTCAAGAACGCCGCCAATGAGGGATGTACAAGCACAATTCCTGACAAAGTGCGATCTGGCCCTCTTCTAATCTGCGAAATCTGTGGATCCTAAATTCGGTTGTAGGTCCGAAGCGTATGTCAACTTTGATACTAACTAAACATCGGGTCCAAGAAAGCAGACGAACGATCTGGAACTCACAGCTGCTCGTTCGACTAACCTCCTTACTCGCCTTTCTGGGAATCATGATTTACTTCAGTTTGGCCGCTCCGTTATTTCTCAGTTACGCAAACGTGTTGAACGTGGTGCAACAAACGGCAGTTCTAGGAGTGTTGGCGTTTGGCATGACCACGGTTTTCATATCTGGAGGCGCTCATGTCATTTCGGGCGGGATTGATCTATCCGCCGCCAGTAACCTCGGTCTAAGCGCGGCGATCTATGCCAGCATCATCCAAGCTGGGGGCACCGATTGGATCGCGCTACCCGTGACTCTATTTACCGGCCTGATTATTGGAGCAATAAACGCCTGGGCAATTGTCGGGCTAAAAATTTTTCCGCTGTTAGCGACGCTGGCTACGATGAATGTCTGTGCCGGCTTTGAATTGGTCCTGACCCAAAACACGGTGGTTCCTGCGGCGAGCCCGTTACTAACCGCGGTCGCGGCGACGAGTTCGTTGGCTGTACCGAATATTGTCTATATCTTCTTTTGCTTAGCCGCCTTTTTGATAATCCTGATTGAAGCTACCCCGTTCGGACTCCGGTTATACGCAGTGGGAGGCTTTCGGGAAGCGGCAATAGCCGCGGGTATTCGAGTGAATCGCTATGTGGCTGCCAGCTACTTGATCAGCGGCGGATGTGGCTCAGTTGCAGCGATCCTGTCTTTGTCGCTGCTGAATGGAAGCTCACCCGGCGCCGGCGAGATACTCTTGTCTGTTGTATTGGTCGCGTTACTAGGCGTCATCGTCTCCCGGCGAAGTGTACCCACGATTTCAGGAACGCTAATTAGCACCCTGTTTATTGGATTCCTGGTGAACGGATTTCAACTAACCAACGTATCAAGCTATTGGGTAAACGGTGTCCAAGGTTGCTTGATCCTCCTGGTGGTTGCCGGTAGCTCATTTTCTCGAAGGGCAGCTTATTGAAGCGGATTTGACCCATGGCTTCTGCAATTACATCCTCACATGATGACTCTCGGCGCAGCCTCGTCCGATGGATGTTGCGTAATAGTCTGCTGGTCGGCTTTGTCCTGGTGTTCGCGGCGTTAGGCATCGCCGCTCCCGGCTTTCTGACCTGGAACAATCTCGTCAGTGTGATTTTGAACGAGTTTACGTTAGCCGCCATTATCTCGTTGGGGATGACCTTAGTGATTTCGGCTGGAGGGATCGATTTGTCGGTCGGAAGCGCCGCAGATATTGCTAGTCTCCTGTTCATCGGTCTGGTAGCTGCACACCAACCATTCTGGCTTGCCGTGATCGCCGGGTTAGGCGGCGCGCTGTTGGTTGGAGGACTCAACGCGTCGCTGATCGCCGGCATACGGATTTCGCCTCTGCTGGCAACACTCAGTACCCTCTTCATCTCAACCAGCGTTCAACAGCTTGCTTCCAACGGCGGCCAGCCTATCTATCTCATCTCAGGCACCCTTCCGGAGGCGTTTTCTTTCCTCGGACGCGGCCAAGTGTTCGGTGTTCCGGTACAGATTTATATCGTGGTCGCCCTAGCCATCGTTTTTTTTGTTATTCTGCACAAGAGTAATTTCGGCCGTTACGTTTTTGCTTTGGGAGCGCAACCGGGCGTCGCTTGGTACTCGGGCATCCGAGTTTCGTCCACATCCGCGCTGGTCTACATCTTGTCCGCTGCCGTTTGCGGCATCGCGGGAATTCTGCTTTCGGTCACGGTAAAGGCTTACGTTCCGCAGTCTGGAAATGCCTATTTGCTTTGGACCATCGGCGCGGCTTTTATCGGAACAACGCTCCATCCGGAAGGGAGACCATCAGTGGCCGGCACGCTTTTAGGCGTCTTGTTATTGAGCATTGTGAGGAATGGTTTGCTCTTGATCGGTTGGAATTTCTATTGGCAACAGGCGGCGACCGGTATCCTCATTTTTTTGGTTTTGGCCTTCAGCAGTAGGCGGTCCCAGGCAACGAATCGGTAGGGATGAGCTCCCGCTCATCTGTCTCGCGGGTAGAGGTGGTCGAGTTAGAATAGAGCGTGCTGCCAGCAGACGTCGCGCTGGGTATCGGATGAGCAGGAGCTCATCCCTACCGGTTAATTCACGTCGGCTCGATACTTTGCCGCGGCCTCTGCCACGAAAGATCCCGCGGCCAATAGATGGCGCCGAAGTGAATCTTTAGCTGCCCGCAGGTTTCGCTTTTTGCAATTTCCGAAGATCTCCCGATGAGCAGCGTGGCATTGTTTGAGATGGGTCGGCGCACTCATCTGCAGATAGTAACCGCGGTTGGTTAGAGTCCTCAGGGAATTGATTAACTCGAACAACTTTGCCTTTTGGGCTGGCGCGTAGAGTGCCAAGTGAAATTCCCGATCAATCTCACCGAGCCGGGCCGGCTCGGTCTCAAGCTCAAATTCGCGTAACCATAGTTCTGCTCTGGCCAGACTGTGAGCATCGTGATGTCCAAACGCCAAGCGGAGAGCTTCCAGCTCAAGTAGGACCCGGATCTCGTAAGTCTCACGGATTTCGGCCGGGCCAGGATTCGCCACGAAGGAACCTTTGCTCGGCACAATGTGGAGCAGGCCCTCGGCCTGGAGCAGATTCATGGCATCGCGGACGGGGATTCGGCTAACGCCGAACCGAGCAGCGATTTGTTCCTGAGAGACAGCTTGCCCAGGGCCGAATTCGCCGTTGAGAATCGCGAGACGAAGCGCGTGGGCTACCTGATCACCAGCACTCGAGATAGACTGATTTGACAAGGGCATAGGTCCTGTATACCGGTATACAGGTTGCTAACCCAGGGATGATGCCAGGTCAATCTCAATCTATTCCTTGTTGCTGCACCGTCCACATGCTCGGCTCGACCACGGTTGCCGACCGCTTGTCGGCCTCGCCAGCGAGGCAGCGCTCCCCGGCTTGAGCCTCTCACTTTTCACCTCTCACTTTTCACCTTCCTATCTACTCCCCCGCGCTTATGTCTGCTTCTCCTCGCTGGCAACTAGCCCAACTCAATATCGGTCGTGTCCGTGCTCCTATGACCGATCCTCTAATGGCCGACTTTGTAGCCGAGCTTGAATCCGTCAATGCACTCGCCGATTCCGCGCCCGGTTTTGTTTGGCGCCTACAAACCGAAGCCGGTGACGCCACCGCCATTCGTCCTTACGATGACGATACGATCCTCATCAATATGTCGGTGTGGGAAACCGTCGAAGCGCTCAAAGCCTTTGTTTATCGGACGCACCACGCCGATGTCATGCGCCAGCGGGAGAAATGGTTCGAACGGCTCGACGCTTATTTCATCGCGCTCTGGTGGGTAGCAGACGGGACTATTCCGACCGTTTTAGAGGCGAAGCTCCGGCTTGATCATCTACGCCAACATGGCGAGTCACCCTATGCTTTCTCTTTCAAGAAAGTGTTTCCGCCACCAACGGAATTGTCAGAGCCTGGTCCGATTTCAAGTAACGCCGCCAATTCTGTATAAACCGCTGGTGTCCTTTGGCTTTCGCTCTACAGGTAACCAATATGCCATTGCCAACCGATGAGAAGCTGCTCGCTCTAAGCCAAGACTTGCTCAAGCAATTCGATACGCTTTTTGGATTACACCCTGGTTTTCGCGCAGCGCACGCTAGAGGCACCATGCTTTCTGGTACCTTTACTCCGGATCCGGAGGCGGTATCACTGAGCAGAGCCCCGCACGTCACGCGCGCTTCTACGCCGGTAACCGCGCGGTTTTCCAGTTCCACGGGTATCCCGCTATTGCCGGACAACGATCCGAATGCCAACCCGCGAGGTCTGTCCATCCGGTTTCATCTCGCTGAACATGTGCATACCGACATCGTCAGCCATTCAACGGACGGGTTTCCCGCGAGAACCGGTCAAGAATTCCTGGAGTTTCTGCAGGCAGTTGCAGCCAGCGGACCGGATGTACCATCGCCGAAACCGATTGAGAAATACCTCGGTGGACATCCGGCAGCGCTGGCCTTTGTCCAGGCCCCAAAACCAAGTCCCTCAAGTTTCGGCAAAGAAACCTATTTCGGGGTTACCGCAATGCGTTTCATCAACAAAGACGGCGCGAGCCGCTATGGCCGATACCGGATTGTACCAGACGCCGGGGTCGAACATTTGGATCCTGAGGTTACCAAGGACAAAGGGCCAAACTTCCTGTTCGATGAGTTAAGCGAGCGGATCGCAGCCGGGCCGATCAGCTTCCAAGTCTTTGCCCAACTGGCGAACGAAGGTGACGAGGTCAACGATGCTACCGTGCATTGGCCGGAAGATCGCCCTTTAGCCAGGCTAGGCCAGATGGTTCTCACCGCTGCGGTCGAAAATGATGCCGCGGAGCAGAAAAAAATCATCTTCGATCCGATTCCGCGGATAGACGGGATTGAGCCATCCGATGACCCGTTATTAGAGTTGCGCGCCGCGATCTATTTGCTCAGCGGACGGCGACGACGCCAGGCGTAGGGTTGTCCCGACATCGTTCTCGTACTCGTCGTCGTCCTCCTCGAGAAGGCGTTTTCTTCCAGCAGCAATTGAAGGATGAAGGGGCGTATTTCTTCGAGTTGATCGAAAGACCCAGAATGTTTCGGGTTCCACCATAACCTTCGAGGCGAGGACGACGACGAGTACGAGAACGAAATCACTCTCGGCGGGCCTCGAAGTAGGTATTACAGACGTCGAAGATGATTGTATTTGGGCCTTCCACCAGCACACTTTCACCGGGCACCGCCGCACTGCCACTCTGCGATAGCTCTGCAAGTTTCACGTTCGGATGATTGATCGTGACCTGTTCAACCGCAGATGCGGCGATACCGAGTTGGTTAAAGTCTAGGTGCGAACCGCTGCCGGAGTTGCCCTGGGCAAACTCTTGTGCGCCGATCAGGTTCGTGGAGCTCCCCGAGCTTTGGACGTTGGTCGTTTTCCAACGAAAACTATCGGCGCGATATTCTATCTCGGCCCCCAGCAGCGCCTGTGCTTGCTTACTGTCCAGGCATCCGACTGTATCGGTAACCACGACTTTACGAACGATCCATTTACCCAATAGCTCTTGAGGGATTTTGCTAGTCGGCGTTGGGTTCGGTCCTTCTGGGGCAACTAACTGTTCGAGATAATCCGCCCGCTCTTTCGACGCTTGAGCTAAACAGGCAGCATCTTTGCCGCATCTTTGATCCCGTTCCTTAATCCAGTCCGTTTCCTGGCGGCGCAGTTCAGCGAGCTTCGCGGAGTCGTTACGTAACTGCGCGACGCGACGCTGATAGACTCGGTTGAGCCGGGCGTCTTCCTGAGTAAGCCGCGCATCCTGCGCCGTCGAGAGGGCGGCGCAAGAGCAGGCTGCGAGTAAGGCAACGATGCCGTTAGCTGACCAGCGTTTCACGTATCGCGTTATATCAAAACAACGGGCATATTGCAGCTGAACAACTTGAAAAGCGCTGCTTTCGTTGAGTGTGCCTCGCGGTAGCGGGCGGCGCCCACTCATGACCCACATCGGAAGGGGAGCCGCATTAGAAAAGTCCCGTCCTTGGACCGGGAACAGGACTCGCGAGGGGCAGCCGAAACGCGTGGACTCCTGCGGCTCCCTGAGCGCGTGGAACGACCTAGAGACGTTTTTAATCCCACCGTGTTGAACATGCGTTGGGTCTCCGGGCGTCGCGTCTCATCGAGCGCCGTACCAGCAAAGGGTCCGTTGGCGGCGACATCTGATAGACCTGAAACGCCGAACGCATCTCCGACTCTTGAATTCGCGCTAACTGGGCAACGCAAAACAGACGATTTCATTCGCCACTCGATGGTTCGACCAGAAGTTCGATCCATCAAAAGTCAACGAACGGCATTGAAATGGAACTTTAGCCAGATCTTCTACCTGGCGTGAGCCAGGCATTTCCAAATTCAAACGAGCGATACGCCAGTCTTCGTTCCCCTGCTCCGTTCCCCGCAGAACGTAAATGGCGCCATCGAAAAAGGTATGCCCACAAATCTCGGCTCCAATATCATAGGTCTCGAGGATATTCCCGGTTCCATCGAGTTTCAGGATCCGGTGCTTATGCCATTGGCTCAGGTAGACGTGGCCGCCGTCATAACTCAGATAGGATCCGGTAAAGTCAGGACAAGGCACGCGATCGGTTTCGGAGAATCCGGCAGCGGAAGAATAGCGCCGAAGATAGCGGTCATCCGCCGTCCCTTCCCCTAGGGTGAAACAGAGAGTCTCACCGGTTGAGACAACCGCCCAAGGTATCCCGGGTGCTTCGGCTTCTTCGAACACCTTCCAACCATCCGGCTCGATCCCATAGATGCGTCGCGAATCACGCGAACCCACCCATAAAGCATTTTTGTGCCAAGCCAATGCTTGGGGAGTCACGTCAGGGGAAGCGACACGCCGTCGCTCATTAACTGAGGGTAGCGATTCAGTGCTCATGATTGGGTGGTGGTTGCGGGTTTGGGGTTGCGGGTCAATCGTTGCGCCTGGCGATCCGCAATTCCTCACCCGTAACTCGCAACTCGTGAGCCGCAAGCCTATCTTTGGCCTCCTGGGCGGTTCACTCAACAATATCAAAATATTTAGGCCTGCTCATACAGCGCAAACAATTGAAAATTAGAGAGTTACGCATTAGGAGCAAGAAATCCAGACCGATTTGATCGAATATCACTTGAATCGTTTCAAATCTGTTGTAAATGAGAGATGTTTCCAATAAGGAGGCAACCAGTTCTTTAAACAATTCAGCGAAGTCAGACCTAGGACATGGATTCCTTTCGGTCAGAATTTCTGGGCATTCCGGAAAGCGTTCCGTTGTAGGGGCGACCAATCCAGGATGCTGAGAGAAACTAAGAAAGGAAAAATATGGAAGGACTAGTATTCGCCTTATTTGTTCTAAAGAACAACTATCAGCGGCCGGCCAGGAACATTCCTGAGCCTAAATTCGAGCAGTTCAATCTTGCGGCGCTTAGACTGCCTAAAGAGGACGATAAGACTCGAGGCACGAAGCAAACCCGGCAACCTGCCTTGGCCGTCTCAGCGGCTTGAACGCCTCTGTAAGTAACAGCGATCCTCGGGGTTGCACTCACGGTTAGTCTCCGGCCCATTCGGGCTGGCTCGTCTAATCTCGGTGCAATTCCGATTGGATCTGTTTTCCAAGATTCGATTTTAGATCCGCAGATTACTCAGATTACGCAGATTTTACTGAAGGGAATGGGTACAGGGAGACGTTGGGTGTCAGTTGGTCATGGAAGGGCTCAGGGACGAGTGACGATCGGGCAGAAAATCTGCGTCACCTGAGTGAACTGCCGGAGTCTTAAACACGCGGATCTTTTATTCGTTGTGCCGCCTGTCATCGGAGGTAGCCGCTGTTCGAGTCTTTGCACGACCGGAAAGAGACATGCCTATCGGCAAAGGCAACAGCATCCACCGGCAATCAAACTGGGTTTGGCAAGGACCGGTGCCACTCGTCGCTCTCCGCGATAGCCCTGATTCGCTGGTTGCGTTCGACCAGAAACATTTTCAAATAGCGCGATAGAATTAGCTGATCCGCGGCTCTGCCCAGAAACCCCATAGGCGACTCGCCGGACAAGGGAGTACACGTAAACCGCGAGATTCAATTGGGCACAATGGTATAACCAAAATTCTGGACTCCCGGTACACCTTGTTGCGCAGTGACCGGAGCTCCGAAGCCCGGATAGGCCGGCACTAGCAGGACAAAGCTTCCTTTTACTCGCAAGCCGGCCCCTCTGCTACCGTACCAGTTTACCGTGACCGTGAATGCCCGGGGAACAGTGCTACTTACTTGAACCCACCACGCTTTGTACCTCGAGTCGAAATACTGGTGCGATGTCCAACCTCCGGTTTGAGCGATCGCAGGCAGCAGTCCGCCGGTCAATGCGTACAAGACCAGCAAGAGTTTAATCAAGCGATGAGGCATAATCTTGCCTTCTCAGGAATGTTTCCAAGCGCTCGCCTCGGTGTGCTTATCCGGGAACGAGCCGCGTCGGTTAAGGTTATTAGCAGAGGCACGGTCTCATTGTCACGATGGATTTGCCTGCGCCGCGGATCGCAGACCATAGTTCGGCAGGCGTTCGGAAAATCGGGATACCACTTGGAAAATTGGCCAGTCGGCCGATCAGGCAAAGACTAGCACTGGCTGAGCTAACTGAGCCCGTCTGCGTCGATCTATGGTAGCCTAACTCACGCTTGACACGGGCGATTCTTTCACCAGCACGATCTTGGCGAGCGGGATCGAGGTTTTCTCAGGTGCGGCTTCTAGACGGCCGGCCATTCGGGTTGCTAAGCGCTCCAGGAACTGCGGTGCACGAACTGTGCTGTTGTCTAGACTAGCGGCAAGCGTCGGTCCGACAGAGGCCCGGGAAAAAGCAGCCCACCCCGCCCCAAAAGCCTGAGCATCACCGTGCTTCGTAAACTGTTTCCAGAGGCGATCTTCACCATAAAAGATCTCAAGTTCTTCGACAGAAAGACCCGCAAAACTTCCGGTCTTAACAAATGGCGCCATGAAATCCTGGCGGCTACGGCCAACCGTTGGAATGACCATACGACCCATTTCCGACGCGTTAATAAACCCTTCTGCTACCAGATCCTCGAGACTTCGATAGATGGCTTCAACGGATGCTCGGTAGCCGAAGTCGCCCTGGTCATCGACTGCCATGCTTAATATTACGAGGCGGCCCCCTGGTTTTAATTCCGCGGCACGATGAATCAGGAAACAGCGCCAATCATCCGCTGCTTGTTGATAGAACGCAGACCGGACGCCGCCATCCTGACTGTAGGCGACCTGCACCTGATCTGGGATCAGCGCTGGGACCCAACTCAGCCACTGTACCGCCCAGGAGCTCCAGCCTAGGGTCACGGTCGAATCCGGCAAGATCTGCTCGTAAAACGATCTTCCGACGGCCGATGCAAACACGCGGGGATCGTCACGCAAATAACTTTCCGGATCGGAAGCCAGCGTCTGGAACAAAGCGCCGAAATCGTTACCCGGTAAATCAGTGTGCACCACTGAGATTGCTCGCTCTCGCCCAATACGTTCACGAAGAATACCAATTGCGACAGTAACGGGCGCCAGAGAGTTATGCCCTTCGGATGAGCCATAGTCGACGATGACAACCGGCTCAGGAGCGGTCACTAACGGCACCTGTCGTGCTGCTTTATCGAGCAGGGCTAACGCAGGCGAAGAGCCTGCAGCCTGAACTCGGGAGCTTCGGTTGTAAGCGCCATGTCCCTCCATTGGAGCAGGTCTGAATACCTCAGAGGGTTTGGTCATGGGTATAGTCGGTTTGGCTTACGAATGTGCACGGCTTGGCTTTAGAAACATGACTAGCAGAACCCCTATCATGATAAAAAATGCCCCAACGAAATGATAGGGCAGCAAGCGTTCACCAAGAAAAAAGTAAGCCAGGACTGCAATGAAAACCGTTTGTAAATAGAGAAAGACTCCAGCTCGAGACGCGCCCAACGCCTGAACACTCAGATTGAACAAGTAGTACATGAGAGCGCCGCCCGGCCCGGCGACGTAGGCTAGCGCCCACAGACCTTTCGCGTTCAGAACGGTCCGCTCGTCGTGAAACAGTTCCCAAACATAAAACGGCACGGCCACTACGACTGCCGCTCCCAAGAGCAGGACTAAAAGCGGCAAACCCGGCAGGGGATACTTCGCCCGGCGCAAGAGAACGGTATACAGAGCGAAAGCAATCGCCGCGCAGATCACGAAGATCTCCCCAGCGTTTAGATCGAGACGGATTAGCGCCCCCAGATCTCCTCGCGTCACAATGACCGCCATCCCAACAAACGCTACGATTGACCCGACAAATTGCCACGCACCTACAGGCTCATTCAAAACAAAGCGCGCCAGAATCATCGTTATCACCGGCATCAACGCGATAAGCAGCCCGGCATTAATCGCGCTGGTGTAGTTGAGCCCGACATAGATAAGGGCCGGCGAAATGGAAAAACCCAAACCTCCTACGATCAGAATCGAAAACCATCTTTGCCGGACGAGGCTGATCATCGCGGACCAATGCCCGTGGATTATCGGAAGTAAGAGAAGTCCGGCAATAAAGACTCGCCAGAAGCAGAGTGCCCAAGGCGGCATTTCTGCCGTCACCACCTTGGCGGCGATATAGACGCCGGCCGCTAAGAGCCAGCATAGGATCGCGGAGCCGGTGGCGGTCTGTGTACTTACTGCGGCAGGTGAGCCAACTGGGGTTTCTTTTGGGGCTGCCTGCATATAGTGGTGAGAAAACTCTTTCGCCCATCAGTTACCGATTCAGCCGCTCCAGACACCGGACCGAACCAAACTCCCACTCGAGCTGTATCCGATCGCGCTACCTAGAAACAGTAAAAACGTGATCTCCTTGAAAAACTTTCCGGCTGCAGTCACGTTCCGCTTCAGTCCCCCCATCCTTGACGAATATGTTGGATTCACTTCTGGAAGAGACCAACGCAAAGCTTCCCCTTAACGTTGCTCTGATTTCCGAGGGCAAAAGCTACACTTACGCAGACCTCTGCCGCCTTACCCGAAGCTTATCGGCCGCGCTGCAAGAGCAGGGAGTTCAACCCGGAGATCGGGTGGCGTTCCTCCTGCCGAACTGCCTGGAGATTGTCCTTTGTTATTATGCTTGTTTCAAGATCGGCGCTATCGCCGTGCCCCTTAACGTTCGCTTCTCGGCCGAGCTACTTCTGTATGCAATTAATCATAGCGGTGCTCGGATGCTCATCAGCGAACCAAATCTCTACTCACAGATCGCGAAAATCCGGGTGTCGCTCCCGGAAGCTAAACCGTGCTATTTGACATCGCGTCACCTGGAATTCGAAGGAGTCAGGCCTTTCGCCGAACTGCTGGCCACGACGTCGCATTTGAAACTCGAGACGTCTTCTGCGAACCGGCCCGCGGCGATCTACTATACTTCAGGTACAACCGGTCTGCCCAAGGCGGTAATTCACACAGACACAAGTCTCGCTCGAGCCACCCAAAACCAAATCGATCAGATCGCTATAACTTCCGCGGACACCACCCTCATCCTATTCCCGATCTGCTATCTGATCGGTTTCGGCTCTCAAATTCTACCCTTCCACAAGGCTGGAGCGACCTGTGTTCTGTTACCGCAATTTGAACCCCAAGCCGCTTTGGCTGCTATAGAAGAGTATAAGCCGACCAAAACCTATGCTTTTCCGAAGTTGTACCACGAGCTGATCGACTGTCCCGACGCCGGCGCCTACAATGTTAAGTCACTTAATTTTTGCTTTTCCGCCGGTGAAGCCATCGCCACCGCCATCCAAAGACGGTTTAAGCAAATCTTTGGCGTTGAAATCACTGAAGGATGCGGGATGACCGAACTGCAGATTTACAGCATGAATCCTCCGTACGATCAAAAGAAGATTGGCTCGATCGGCAAACCAATAGCCGGGATGGAGCTGTCCTTAATCGACGAATCTGGTCGTTCGATTTCAACTCCGCGTCAGATCGGCGAAATGATTGTTAGAGGAGGCAGTATGACCGCAGGTTACTGGCGGGATGCAGCGTTAACCAGCCAAACGATTAAAGATGGCTGGTTTCATACTGGCGATCTGGCCTACCGGGATGAACAAGGCTTTTACTGGTTCGTCAGTCGCAAATCAGAGATCATCAAGAACGAGGCCGGGCTGGTATCACCTATTGAAGTTGAAGGAGCCTTGTATGAACATCCGGCGGTGATGGAAGCAGGTGCCATTGGTGTTCCCGACGAATTCGGCGGCGAGGTCCCGCAAGCGTATGTCGTGCTTCGGCAGGCCAGTGAGCCGGTCAGCGAATCGCAACTGATCGCGTTCCTGAGGAGCCGGCTCCCTGGTTACAAGGTGCCGACTCACATTACCGTCGCTGACAACTTACCTCACGGCCCCACGGGCAAAATCGACCGTAGGACTTTACGAGAAAAAGCCTTAGGTCCCCATTAGCTTCTCTCGCCGCTCGGCTTGCAGGGCTTCCAATTTTTTGGATTGTTCGGGAGTTAAAACTTTACTAGCGGAAGCTTTAAAATTCGCTTGGATCGCTTCTAGCTTACGCAGCTTATGCAATTTGCCCGCGGAGGTATCCGCCTTTAACGCTTTCAGTGATTTATCGCGTTGCGCTACGATTGGAGTTAGCGCTTGCTGTTGTTTCTCATTTAACTGAAGCTTTTCCGTAAGCTCCTTCATTTGCAGTGCTTCCACCATTTGGCCGATGGCAAGACTCGTAAGGCAGAAAACTGCGGTCGCGACTACAACTAATTGCTTGATTGCATTGATTGATCTCATTTCGGATTAACTATGGTTCTTGGTTTGGGGTTGTTGGTTGTGTTGGGTAGTAAAATCTTTATTCATCAGGGCTTTGGGTCTAGGATCGAAGAGCCGCCACCGGTTTTTTGGGGCGGAAATTCTGGACCATGAAATGGTCTGACAGAACAGCCCAGGGCTTCAGCCAGGCTTCAGCCCTGGGTTAGGTGGTTTTGTAGAGGTGCCCTGAAAGTGGCACCCGAGGTCCAACGCGATTCGTAGGGTCAACATGGCAACTCTCTAAACGCGCGACTCGGACGCCACTTTTCCGCCTTCGCTCGATAACGCGAAGCTATGGCGCACAGGCAGGGCGTATCTTGCGTCATGTGACCCAGGGCTCAAGCCCTGGGCTGTTCTCTTAACCCATTTCATGGTCTTGTGGCACGGCTAATTCCGAAAGAATCATACAGTCTTTTTGGTCAGTCCTCTCTCGCTTACGGGTGCTGCTCCTCTCCTAACTAACCTCTCCACGAGGCAGAAACTGACCGGGATCAGGAAAATCGCGATAGCACAGGCAGCGAACATTCCCCCGATCACGGTCGTGCCCATGACTTGGCGCGCAATCGCGCCAGAGCCGGAAGCCATCCAAAGTGGTACGCATCCAAGGATGAAGGCGAAAGAGGTCATCAAAATTGGCCGAAGCCGCAACCGGGCCGCGGCGAGAGCCGCGTCTACTAACGGAGTGCCCCGTTCAAATTCGACCTTAGCAAACTCAACGATCAAAATGGCGTTCTTGGCGACCAGTCCGATGATCATAACCAGTCCGATTTGGGCAAAGACGTTGTTCTCGATTTGAACGAGATAGGACGGCAGAAACAGCCCGTTAATTGATCGCCGCAAATAGAGCATACCAAATGCCCCGAAAACCGCGATCGGTGTGCTCAATAGTACGCTGAACGGAAGCGACCAACTTTCGTACAACGCAGCTAAGATTAAAAACACAAACAAAAGCGAAAACCCAAAGATGGCAGCTGCGGGCACACCTTGTTGGGTTTGTTTCTCCTGGAACGACATGCCCATATAGTCATATCCCATCTCTGCCGGCATGGTTTGGGCAAAGACCTCTTCCAGCGCCTTCATCGCCTGATCCGAAGTGTACCCGGGAGCGATCGCGGCATTGATCTGGGCGGAGCTATAGAGGTTGTAGCGCATGGTAAACTCCGGCCCAGTGCGTCGCTCGATTCGGGTGACGGTGCTTAACGGAACCATCCCATTCTGGCTATTACGGACATAAAACTCTCCCAGGTTCTGCGCGTCTGTCCGGTACTCGCCTTCGGCTTGGACGTAAACCTGCCACTGACGTCCGAACCGGTTGAAATAGTTAATAAAGGTTCCGCCCATGAAGGCTTGGACCGCTTGATACACGTCGCTAATCGCGATCCCTTGGTTCAGGGTTTTCTCTAGATCCACGTCGACATAGGTCTGCGGCACGTTAGGCTGGAAAGTTGTGCTGATCTGGGATAGCTCGGGTCGTTTCCGAGCCGCGCTAAGGAAGGTGTCGACGTTCCTTGAGAGAAGGTCAGCATCTCCGCCGGAGCGATCTTCAAGCACGAAACTAATATCACCAGACGCACCGGCACCCGGAATTGCCGGAGGAGAAAAAGCGAAGGCGATGGCTTCCGGCAGCTGAGACAGTTCCCGGTTAACTTCAGCTTTGATCCCTTGATAGGTTTCGTGGTGTTGTTTGCGCTCTTCCCATGGGGCCAACGACACGAAGAAAAACGCGCTATAGGTACTTTGGACACCGCTCAGTAAACTCGAGCCGATGGTAGTGGTGACGTAACCAACTCCGGGCGTCCGTGACAGTATGTCTTCGATCTTGCGGCAAACTTCATCCGTGCGCTGCAACGATGCTGCCTTGGGAAGTTGTAAATTGATGTAGAAATATCCTTGATCCTCATCCGGCAGGAAGCCGGTTGGGATTTTTCTGCCAAACAGGAAAGCTGCGCCTCCAAAAACCACGATCAAGGCGATGGCTAACCCAGTCCGCCGGATGAAGAGAGCCGAAATCCGGACATATCCTTCGGTGGCGTGCCCAAATATCTGATTGAACCAGCGAAAGAAGGCTCCCAGGGATCCGGTACCTTTCCGCCGCGGCCGGAGCAAGAGTGCACATAACGCCGGACTAAGAGTCAAGGCGTTAAAGGCCGAGATTAACACCGAAATAGCGATGGTCACGGCAAACTGCTGATAGAGTCTCCCGGTAATCCCCGGAATGAAGGCGGTGGGCACAAAGACCGATGCTAAGACCAGAGCGACACCGATGACCGGACCAGTAATCTCTTTCATGGCCTTGAGAGTAGCTTCCTTGGCCGACAGTCCAGTCTCGATGTGGTGTTCCACCGCTTCGACTACCACAATGGCGTCGTCAACTACCAGGCCGATCGCCAAGACCAGGCCAAACAGCGAAAGTGTGTTAATCGAAAAACCTAGCAGCGGAAAAAACATAAAAGTGCCGATCAATGAAACCGGCACGGCTAACAACGGGATGAGGGTAGCTCGCCAGCTCTGCAGAAAGAGGTAGACGACCAGGATCACTAAAATGAGCGCCTCGACTAACGTCTTGATCATTTCCTCAATGCCGGCTGTAACGGGCTTGGTTGTGTCCAACGAGACCACATAGTCCACGCCTTGAGGAAATCGTTCTTTGAGCTGGGCCATTAGTGTTTTGACGCCATTCGCCGCAGCCAACGCGTTGGTACCGGGAAGTTGATAGACAGAGACTACCGCGGCGGGCTTACCATTAAATCGACCTCTGGTGTTGTACGCTTGCGCGCCAAATTCCACCCGTCCGACGTCTTTAAGTCGCACGGAGCCACCGCCCGTTTCCTGCCGGAGCAGGATGTTACCGAATTCTTCGGGGCTCATTAGGCGTCCTTGCGCTAGCGCGGTGTAGGTATATTCCTGTCCATTGGGAACCGGTTCACTGCCAATCTGGCCGGCCGAATTAACCGTATTTTGCGCTTGGACTGCATTCACGATATCCGAAACGGTCATATTTAAACGGGCCAGCTGGTCCGGCTTGAGCCACAAGCGCATTGCATATTGGCCAGCCCCCGAGATTTGGACATTGGAGATGCCACGCACCCGGGTAAGCGCGTCATTCAGATTGATGTAGGCATAGTTCGACAGGAAGAGGGCATCCCGGCTTCCGTCCGGCGAATAGAGAGCGATCACCATGAGCGGCGCTGCTAATGATTTTTGCACAGTCACGCCGAGGTTGTTGACAGCGCTAGGCAACTGAGACGCTGCTTGCGTTTCTCGCATTTGTGCGAGGATCTGATCCGTGTTCGGATCTGATGCCAGGTCGAAGTCGACAGTCAACACCATTTGGCCGCTGTTGGCGTTGACCGAATACATGTAGTTCATGTTGTCGACGCCGCTCATCTGTTGCTCAATTGGCGTGGCCACAGCCTGTTCTACCGTGCGAGCATCCGCTCCCGTATAGTTAGCGGTGATCACGGTCTGAGGAGTGACGATGTCCGGGAACAATGAGACCGGTAGGATCTTCGTCGAGATTCCTCCAACGATGACCGTCAGAATGGAAATAACGATCGCGACGATCGGCCGGTTAATGAAAAACTTAGACATCAGCGGTGCGGCGGTTTTTGGAGTTGCGGGTCATGGGGTGCGACACGACGTCAGGGGTGTGTACACGGATAGGACTTATGGGACCTATAGGACTCATAAGTTGGGTGGCGGTGGCTGCGCCCGGTTCTTGTGTACTAGAAAGGCGGCTACGGTTTCGACCACACAGAAGCCGGCCGGAATTAAGAAAATGGCTAGCAGGCTGGCTGCGAGCATTCCGCCGATGACCCCGGTACCTAGCACCTGCCGGGCGACTGCACCCGACCCTGAAGCTAGTGCGAGTGGAATACAGCCAACGATAAAGGCGAACGACGTCATCACAATTGGACGCAGACGCAAGCGCGCGCCGGCCAGGGCCGCGTCGACGAGGCCAACGCCGCGTTCATACTCAGTCCGGGCAAATTCGACGATTAGAATGGCGTTCTTAGCTACCAAACCGATGATCATAACCAGACCGATCTGCGCGTAAACGTTGTTCTCGATCTGCACCAAAATTGGCGGCAGAAATGTACCGGTGACTACCCGGCGCAGATAGAGCGCACCTAACGAACCGAAAACCGCGACCGGCGTACTCAGCAGTACACTCACTGGGAGCCACCAACTCTCATAAAGAGCTGCGAGAATCAGGAATACGAACAACAAAGAAAAAAAGAAGACGACTGCCGGTGGCGCCGACTGCTGAGCC
>Ga0210406_10002554_pt1 | contig 20661 bp, 15 predicted proteins | sample IncBWC30MmetaG_FD_155454 | JGI IMG/M metagenome (GOLD analysis project Ga0210406, IMG submission 155454) | Forest soil microbial communities from Barre Woods Harvard Forest LTER site, Petersham, Massachusetts, United States - Inc-BW-C-30-M | ecosystem: Environmental > Terrestrial > Soil >... | reverse complement strand
CACGGTGCTGGTCGATCGCGATGGCTACGAGATATACGATCTCAAAGGGAATAGAACGAGCGAATTCAAGGCTGGCAGTACAACTTCGTCTGCCGACCTCCAGGGCCGCGATTCCATGACCGATGCCCACTTCGCTAACTTCATCGCGGGAATACGCGAAGGCGAGAAGCTGAATGCGCCTATCTCTGTCGGCAACATAGCCGTTACGATGCTGCAGCTTTCCAACATCGCTTGGGAGGTTAATCGGGAGTTGCATCTCGACACTAAAGACGGGCGGATTTTGGGCGACCCGGAGGCGATGAAAATGTGGGGACGCGAGTACGAAAAGGGCTGGGCACCGAAGGTCTAGGAGCGTCAGCCGCTTATGAAAAACACTGTGTCTCGTCGCGATTTCGTTCGCTCTGGTGCACTCGTTGGAGCAGGATTTGCTGCTTCGCGCGACGTTTTCGCACTTATTCGGGAACGACCATCGCCTGACGAGGCATCACCTATTCGTTTGGGCGTAGCCAGCTACACGTTCCGTAACTTTAGTCGCGCGCAGATGATCGGCTTCCTGAAGCAGCTCAATGTGCTCGCGCTGAACGCAAAGGATGTCAAAGATCATCTCCCGGCGGATGCGCAGCAGGAGGCGGCGGCATTGGCGGACTATGCCGCGGCGGGGATCCAGCTGCATGCTGCCGGAACCATCTACTTCCCGAAGGACGAAGATGCGGACATTCGAAGCAAATTCGAATACTGCAAGCGGGCGGGTATTGGCGTCATCGTCGCGGGTGACCCAGCACCGGACACTTTGCCGCGAATCGAGAAGTTCGTGAAGGAATACGATATCCGTATCGCGATCCACAATCACGGGCCGGAAGATAAGTTGTGGCATTCGCCGCTGGATGTATTGAAGGCGGTAAAAAGCATGGATCCGCGCATGGGGTGCTGCATCGATGTGGGGCATACGGCTCGCGCCGGCACGGATGTGGTTCAGGCGATGCACGAAGCGGGCCCGAGGCTGTTTAACGTTCACATGAAGGACCTGACGAACTTCCAGAGCAAAGAGAGCCAGGTCGCGGTGGGAGAAGGCATCATGCCGGTCCGGAGGATATTTGAAGCGCTTATCGCGATGAGATACACGGGCTTCGTCGATCTGGAGTATGAGATCCATGCCGATGATCCGATGCCTGGGGTTATCAGCAGCTTTGCTTATATGCGAGGGGTCGTAGCAGGCCTAGGGCAGGCGAGCCGGGGCTGAAGCATTTGGCCTCGGAGCACAACGCATTTCTAACGGAACAAAAGAAAAATCACTTTGGGGCGAAGAAGAGGTAGTCGGCGGAGTAGGGAACGCGGAGTTCCTGGCCGAGGTGCGAAGCGTCGCAGCCGGTCGCCGGTGCTTTGCCCCCTTTGGTGTTGAGGCGCTGGATGGTTGTTACGCGGGAGAGCACGCCGCTGCCATCGTGGCTGATGACGTTGACGAGAAGCCAAGGAATCGAATCCGCGTCGGGCGAAGGCGCGTTGGCAACGGCTTTGCCGGTGACACGGCTGCCGTCGTTCGCTTCCCAGGAAGGTCCGGCGAAATGTTTGCCGAAGGGTTTGCCATCCTTGTCGAAGAGCTGGGCGTCGGGAGCCTTTAGGGTCCAGGTGAATTGCGCGGCATCGCTTTTGCAGGTATAGATTTGGTCGCCCTTGGCATGGACCCGGAGAAGAAACTGCTCATTGGCGGGGGGCTGGAGTTGCTGCGGGATTTGCTGCGCGGTAGAAACCAACGATAGGCCGACACTCGCGGCGGCGAGCAGCGTGGCGGATGCGAATCCTCGAATACGGTTGCGCATGAAACGATTCCTCCTGCGGGGAACAGCGCGTTCGAAGTGCAAATATAACTCAACTCAGGTCATCGCATAACACAAAACAAAACTGGTGATGGAAGCTTGCTTGGCGAGCCAACCAGCACTTTCCGCGAACGAGGCCAGGGAGGGAAATGAACCCCGGTTATGTAGAGGCGTCTGCCGCGTTGCCGAGATGGGGCGCAGCAGTGCTGCGCCCCTACGGGGACGGATGTGCTTGTCAAAATGTGCGTGGCGACGGTAGAGTGAAACGTTTGTATCGAACGAGTTTTGGAAGGAAGATGGCCTCCGACAAAGTTCGGCAACGTAAGATCAAATCGCGTTCGACCACTTCGCGCAAGGGTTCACGCAATGGGCCCGTGGAAAGGAAATTAACGGCCGGCGAGTGGTTCGAGCGGCTGGTGGCGCTGCAAGCGCGGCTGCGCGCGCCGGATGGGTGTCCGTGGGATCGCGAGCAGACGCACGCGACGCTGCGCACCTACCTGGTGGAAGAGGCCTACGAAGTTCTGGACGCCATGAAAAGCGGCGACGACGCGAAGTTCGCCGAAGAGATGGGCGATCTGCTGCTGCAGGTGGTATTTCACGCGCAAATCGCGGCGGAGCAAGGTCGATTCACGGCGGCCGACGTGATTCGCGAGGTGCACGAGAAGATGGTGCGGCGGCACCCGCACGTGTTTGGGGAGAAACGCGCGAGGGATGCGGCGGAGGTGCTGCGGAATTGGGAGCAGATCAAGGCTCAGGAACGGCAGGGGGCGCAAGAGCGGCAGGGGAACGGCGCGGAAAAGAAGGATGAAGAGCCGAAGTCGCTGCTGGACGGCGTGCCGAGGGGGTTGCCGGCAACCATGGAAGGCTTGCAGTTGACCCGCAAGGCTTCGCGCGCGGGTTTTGACTGGGACAATGCGCAGGGAATCTTCGAAAAGCTGCGCGAGGAGTGCGCGGAGCTGCGCCACGCCTCGGAAACGAAAGATGCGGCACGCGTCGAAGAGGAGATGGGTGATGTGCTGTTTGCCGGGGTCAACCTGGCGCGGTTTTTGCAAGTTGATCCGGAAATTGCCTTGAAGAATGCCAATGCAAAATTTGCGCGGCGGTTCCGCAAGATGGAGCGGCTGTCGGCAGGCAACGGGCAGGCTTTCGCGGAAATCCCGCGAGCGGATAAGGAAAAACTCTGGGAGACTGCGAAACGCGGCGAGAGAAATCCTAAAACCCACCCTCAAAAACCGAGGGTGGGGCACCCAGACGATCGGGCAGCGAAACCATGAACGCGGACGCAAAAGCGCAACCTCAGGAATTGCGGACGAGGCAAGCGAGAGAGGGCATCGTCATTAGAAAATGCCAGGCGCTGGAGGAATTTCACGCGTGCGTCGGGCTGCAGCGCGAAGTATGGGGCGAGGCTGACCTGGAGATCGAGCCGGTGACGATGTTCGTGGTGGCGTCGATTACCGGCGGGCAGGTACTGGGGGCGTTTGACGGCGAAACGATGGTGGGGTACACGCTGGCGGTGGTGGGTTTGCGGCAAGGTGTGATCTATCTGCACTCGCACCAGACGGCGGTTCGTTCGGCTTATCGCAATCGCGGCGTGGGGCGCATGCTGAAGTTATTCCAGCGCGACGAGGCTCTCGGGCGCCAAATTCGCCTGGTGGAGTGGACGTTTGACCCGCTGGAACTGAAGAATGCACATTTCAATTTGAATCGGCTGGGGGCCATCTGCCGGCGATACATTCCCAACCTTTACGGCGTGACGACGAGTCCGCTGCACCGGGGAATTGAGACGGATCGATTGGTGGCGGAATGGCGGCTGGACTCGCCACGGGTGATCGCCGCGATACAGGACCTGGCGCCGGACGCGAGCGACGCCCCCGCGGCGATTGAGTTGCCCGCGGAACTCGAGCAGTGGCAGCAGAATGATGCGCCGCGGGTACAGGCGGTGCAGACGCGGGTGCGCGAGGAGTTCACCAAATGGTTCGCGCGGGAGTACGCGGCGATTGGAGTCCGCGCAGGGGAGAAGGGGCAAGCGTATCTGCTGGCGCCTTGGAGCGATTTCTAGCGGCCTACGGTTGAGGAGAGGACGTCGTCGAGGATGCGAATTCGAGAAATCACGCTGCGAGAGCTGAAGATGAAGCTGGTCGCGCCGTTCGAGACCAGCACGACGCGCACCGACGAGCGGCGCATCGTGCTGGTGGAGGCGAGCGTTGATGGCGTGACGGGCTGGGGCGAATGTGTGGCGGGAGAGACACCGGGGTACAGCCCAGAAACCACGGAGACGGCCTGGCACATCTTGCGCGACCATCTTTGGCCGCTGGTGAAGGGGAAGGAATTTCGCGACGCGGCGCAGATTTCAGAAATGCTGGAGCCGGTCCGCGGGCACAACATGGCCAAGGGCGCGCTGGAATCGGCCATCTGGGATGCCGAGTCCAAGCAAAAGGGCGTTCCACTGGCCAAGCTGCTGGGCGGGGTGCGCGACGAGATTGCTTCCGGCGTTTCGATTGGAATCAAGGATTCACTCGATGAGCTGGTCGCGGCGGTAAAGAAGGAGCTCGCCGCGGGCTACCAGCGCGTCAAGATCAAGATCAAACCAGGCAAGGACGTGGAACTGGTGAAACGGGTGCGCCAGGATTTTCCGCGCATCAAGCTGATGGTGGACGCGAATTCCGCGTACCGCGCTTCGGACTGGCCCTTGCTGCAACAGCTGGAGGCTTATCACCTGATGATGATCGAGCAGCCACTCGGCTGGGACGACCTGTACGGCCACGTGGAGCTGCAGAAAAAGCTGCAAACGCCGATTTGCCTGGACGAATGCATCCACACGCTGGAGCATGCGCAAGCGGCCATCGCGCTGGGGGCCTGCAAAATTATCAACATCAAGGTGGGGCGCGTCGGCGGGTACACGGTGGCGAAGCAGATTCACGATCTTTGCCAGGCGAACGCCATTCCCGTTTGGTGCGGCGGGATGCTGGAATCAGGGATCGGACGCGCGCACAACATCGCGATTTCCACGCTGCCGAATTTTATTTTGCCCGGCGATGTGACCGCCAGCCGGCGTTATTGGCACGAAGACATCATCGAGCCAGAAGTGACGGTTTCGGCGCAGGGTACGATTCGCGTGCCGACAGGCCCGGGAATCGGCTTTGCGCCGCGCCTCGACCGCATCGAGAAGTTCACAGTCCGCAAAGAACGGCTGGCCTGATTCGGTGTACGTCGAAACTGCCGGAGGGCGCGCTCCCCATCGCGTGGTGATGGGTGCGTCGATTGGCTTGGTTGTGGTGGTCTGGGCGGTGAACTTCATCGCCGCCAAGATCGGCTTGCGCTACCTGCCTCCCGTCACCATGGCTTCCTTTCGCGTTGAAATCGCGGGGCTTTCGATGGTGCCCGCCTACTTGATCTGCTCGCGACTGACTGCGTTTGCCGAGGCGCGCCGCGTGCGTTTGCAAGGATTTACCCGCCGCGACCTCTGGACCTTTCTCTACCTGGGCTTTTTCGGCGTAGTGGTCAATCAAATGTGCTTCACGATGGGCCTGCGCTACACGTCGGTGGGCCACGCGGCCGTTATTGTGGGGATGGGGCCGATCTACACGCTTGTTCTCGCGGTTGTGTTCCGATTGGAGCGAGCGACCTGGCACAAAGTGATTGGCATGGCCATTGCGTTTTCGGGTGTGGCCGTGCTGGCGTCGGAGAATGGCATCTCGCCGCGTTCGCCCTCGCTGCTGGGTGACGCGATTACTATGACGGGTTCGATCGGCTTCGCGACGTACGCGGTGCTGGGGAAGCGTGTTGCGGGCCGATATGACGCGCTGACCATGGCGGCGTTCAATCACTTTGCGGGGGCGATCATTATTTTGCCGGTAGCGCTGCACCAGGCGCGGGCTCTCGGACCGTTTTCCGGGTGGCGCGCGATTCCCTGGCAGGGGTGGGCGGCGGTGCTGTACATGGCGGTGTTCAGCTCGGCTGTGGCGTACCTCTTGTATTTCTGGCTGCTGCGCTATCTGGAGGTTTCGCAATTGAGCGCGTTCACTTATTTGCTGCCGGTGCTCGCGGTGATCCTGGGAATCGTGTGGCTAGGGGAACGCGGATCCGCGCTGCAGATTATTGGCGGGGCGCTCGCCCTGGCCGGGGTGTATTGGGTGGAGTCCGGGCGCGAGCCTCCAACTAAGAATTAGCAAGAAGACACCGGCGGTTCGGAACAGCGTTGACTCACCTCTGGCGCGCCCCTACGCTTTATGCAAGCACGGTCATCCTAGCTATCCGGAAACTCGTCCATCAAACGTGGGAACCCGCCCACACGGCCCCTGCACGATGAAACCGTGGATGTCTGGAGACGTGGGCTCGCCATGCAAATCAAACTTATGGTCGCGGCGGGGCTCCTGGCCGCAAGCGGGTACGGCGCTTATGTGTATGTGAGCCATCTTCCCAAGCTGAGCGAATCGGACGCCATAGTGCTTGGGGATTTCACCAACACGACGGGCGAGGCGGTGTTCGACGGCTCGCTGCGGGAGGCGCTTGGCGTGTCGCTGGCGCAGTCACCGTACGTGAACGTGGTCTCAAGCGAAAAAGTGACCGACGCATTGCGCGCGATCGGCCGCCCTGCAGATCAGCCGGTTACGCGCGATCTGCTGAGCGGCATTTGCGAGCGCACCAAGGCGAAAGCGTTTGTGGCCGGCGGAATTTCCGCGCAGCAAGGAAAATATGAGGTTTCGCTCGAGGCTCTCAGCTGTACAGGCGGTGCGGCGCTGGCGGAAGCGCGCGCGGAAGCGGCCAACGTGCGCCAGGTCTTGCACGCGCTGGGGACGGCTGCGACTGAACTGCGGAAGGAATTCGGTGAACAGCAAAGCTCGATTGAAAAGTTTGACACTCCGCTCGAGCGGGCCACTTCGCCTTCGCTCGAGGCCCTGAAGTTCTACAGCGAAGGACGCCGGCTGACCAGGGACAAAGGCGCGTTGGATGGCGTTGCTTCGCTGCAAAAAGCGGTGGGGCTGGATCCGCGCTTCGCACTGGCGTATTCCAGTTTGGCGGTCGACCACTACAACCTGAACCAAAACGCGCAGGCCAGCGAGGAGATACGCCAAGCGTTCGAAATGGCCGACCGGCAAACGGCGCGCGAGCGTTTGCAGATCACCACTTTGTACTATGACCTCGGGACGGGCGATGTGAAGAAGGCCATCGCCAGCTATAAGCAGTGGGCCAATCTTTATCCGCGCGATGATGTGCCGTGGGGAGATTTGTCGTCGGAATATTTCCTGATTGGGGATTACGAAGAGGCCGCCGCCAACGCCAAACAGGCGCTACGCCTGGAGCCGAGCAGCGTCGCCTGGTATGAGAATTTATCCACGGCAGATATCGCATTGCAGCGGCTGGACGAAGCCGAATCGCTGTTGAAGGAAGCATCTGCGAAGAAGCTGGAGGATCCTTCGCTGCACGCAAATATGTATGCCCTGGCTTTCCTGAGAAGCGACGCAACGGCGATGGCGAGGGAAGTAAACGCCAGCGCCGGACAAGCCAGCGGCGAGGACACGATGCTGGCCATGCAAGCCGATACGGAGGCTTTCTCTGGCCGCCTGAAAAAGGCACGCGAGCTTTCCCGGCAAGCGGTGGAGTCCGCGCAAAAGGCCGAGCTCTCCGAACCTGCCGCAATTTGGGAGGGGCTCGCGGCGTTGCGCGAAGCGGTATTCGGGAACAAAGAGGAAGCGCGAAAAGGGGCTGAGAAAGTCCTGCGAATCGCGCCGGAGAGCCGCGATGCGCAGACCTTGGCGACGCTGATCCTGGCGCGCACGGGGGAAACGAAGCAGGCACAGGCAATCCTGGAAGATTTGAGTGCGCGCTACGTATCGAATACGGTGATCCAAATGGTGTGGATTCCAACGATTCGTGCGCAGAACGAACTCCTGCGGCAGAATTCGCGCGGGGCGCTGCAATATCTAGAGGCGGTCACGCCGTACGAGCGCGGGCAAATGATCGGAAATCTCAGCAATTGCTGCCTGATTCCCATCTATCTCCGAGGCGAGGCGTATCTGGCGGCGGGGCAAGGCCCCCAGGCGGTCAACGAGTTTCAGAAGATTCTGGACGACAAAGGGGTGGTAGTGAATTGCTGGGCGGGGTCGCTGGCGCTGCTCGGGAAAGCGCGCGGCCAGGTGCTGGCGGGGTACAAGGCTGCAGCGCGCACGACCTACGGCCGATTCCTGGCACAGTGGAAGGATGCCGACGCGGATGTTCCTGTCTACAAAGCGGCGCGCAGCGAATACGCAAAACTAAAATAAACTGGCTTCAGGCGGCTGAAATTGCCCCCGCGTTGACCTGTGTGGTCGTCCGTGCTACGGTCCTCGTTCTTGGACACCCACGAAAACAAATCAAAACTTACCTTGCGATCGGGCGGGCCGGCCGCGCGCATTGCGGTTATTCCCGGCGACGGGATCGGGAAGGAAGTCACGCCGGAAGCGGTGAAAGTGCTGCGCGCTGTCGCAGTTGCAGGGAAGCGCGCGCTGGAGTTTGTGGAGTTTGATTGGGGCGCGGACAAGTACTTGCGCGAGGGCGTGTCGCTTCCGGCCGGCGCCGTGGAAATGCTGCGCGACGAGTTCGACGCCATCCTTTTTGGCGCGCTGGGCGACCCCCGGGTTCCCTCCAACCAGCACGCCGCGGATATCCTCCTGGGACTGCGCTTCAAGCTGGACTTGTATGTGAACGCGCGTCCGGTCGAGCTGCTCCATGAACGGCTGACGCCTTTGCGCGACCGCAAGGAAAAGGACGTCCGGATCATGGTGATCCGGGAGAACACTGAGGGGCTGTATGTGGGTGTGGGCGGGTTCTTCAAGAAGGGCACGCCGGAAGAGATCGCCGTGCAGGAGGATGTGAACTCGCGCAAGGGCGTGGAGCGCATCATCCGCTATGCATTTGAGCATGCTCGAAAGAATGGGTTGAAGCGCGTGTGCATGAGCGACAAGTCCAACGCCATGACCTTCGCGCACGACCTGTGGCAACGCGTGTTCAAGGAAGTGCGGCGGGAGTATGCGGAGATCGATTCGCGGCATCTTTATATCGATACTTTGGCGATGGAGATTGTGCGCGATCCGCGGCAGTTCGATGTGATTGTCACCTGCAACTTGTTTGGCGACATCATCAGCGACCTGGGGGCACAACTGGCCGGCGGGCTGGGGCTGGCACCATCGGGGAATATTCATCCTGGCCGGACTTCCTTGTTTGAGCCGGTGCATGGGTCGGCCCCGAACATCGCGGGTAAAGGCATTGCCAACCCGCTTGGGTCGGTGCTGGCGGCGGGTATGCTGCTGGAGTTCTTGGGTTGGAAGGCCGAGGCCGCAGCGGTGCATGCGGGCGTAAAAGAGGCGCTGTTCAAGAGCTACTTGACCCCCGACCTTGACGGGACAAAGAAGACGACTGAAGTGGGTGACTGGCTCGCCGAGCGGGTGGCGAAATCACTCGCACCCTAAAGCGTTACTTCATGTTAGCTAGGCTGACTGCCAGCGTGCGGACTGTCCGCTGCGCGCCATCGACGTAATCAGCATCCCCAATAAGAACCCGCCTACGTGGGCCCAGACGGCCACGCCACCATTTGCCGTCATGCCTAGCGAGGTGATCCCCGCAAGAAACTGCAGCACGAACCAATACCCAAGGATGATTACGGCCGGGATTGGTACCAGAAAAATAAAGACGAGCGTCAGGATCCGCGAGCGCGGGTAGAGCAGTGCATAGGCTCCCATTACGCCGGAGATTGCACCGCTGGCGCCCAAGGCGGGAACCGCTGAATTCAAGTTAAAAAAGACGTGCAGCAGTCCAGAGCCGACTCCACACACTAGATAGAAGAACAAGTAAGTGAGGTGGCCGTAGAAGTCCTCCACATTGTCGCCGAAGATCCACAGGAAAAGCATGTTGCCGGCGATGTGCATGATGCCGGCGTGCAGGAACATGCTGGTGAGCAGGGGAAGAAAAGCCACCTCGAAGGGGGCATGGCCGGAAAGCCAGGCGGGGAAGCGGGCGGGAACCGTGGCGTTGGCGGTCATGAATATTTTGAAGGCTTGTGGCGACAGCGTGTACTGGTAGAAGAAAACCAGGACGTTGATGAGGATCAGGGTGGTGTTGACGATCGGGTAGCTGCGGCGCGGATTCAGATCCTTGAGGGGGATGAACACTTTATTTTCCGCGAATTCGACTGAAAAACAGGTTCAGGAAGCGGTCCGCGTCGGAGGCCAGGCAGACCCGGGCGTTGGGTTTCAGTTCAACGACGCCCTCAATTTCATAGTGATCCCCGTGCAGCACGTTGTTCTCATTCGACCCCATTCGATTGGCCACGGTTTCTCCACGGGTGAACTCGCCCTTGGTTTCCACGTCCACGTGCATGTCCTTGAGCGTGACCAGCGTGGGATCAATCACCGCGCCGACGGCCAAAGGATCATACATGGCCGCCCCGGAGTATCCGCTCTTCTCCGAACGGGTCAAATAGAAATCCGCGAGCTTGGCGACGAAGTCACTCTGCGGGCCGTGGCTGGCCTGCAATTCCGTCAAATACTTGCGCGTCATCAGCGTTCGCTCTCCCACGTCGGAGCCGATCATGGTGACCATCCAGCCGGCGTTGAACACGATCTGAGCCGCCTCCGGGTCGTTATAAATGTTGGCCTCTGCTGCTCCGTTGACGTTTCCCCCGCTGACCGAGCCGCCCATGATCACGATGTCGCGAACCAGGGAAGCTATGGAAGGATCTTTGGAAACCGCCAGCGCGATATTGCTAAGCGGCCCGACGGGGATCAAGGTCAGCTCATGGGGATATTTGTGCGCCATCTCGATGATGAGGTCGGGGCCAAAACGCGAATCCGCCTTGCATTTCGAGGCGGGCAATTCCACTCCGGCAAGACCGTTCTTGCCATGCCAGAACTGCGCGGTGATCAGTTTCTGGTTAAGCGGGTGCTGCGCCCCGCCCGCGACAACGACATCGCAACGATTCGCCAAAGACACAATCTTCAGGGCATTCTCGAGGCCTTGTGCCGTCTCGACATTGCCTGCGACGACCGTCAACGCTTCGACTCTCAGCTCCGGCGAATTCAGCGCCAGCAGGATGGCCATGGCATCGTCGACGCCGGGATCGGTGTCGATGATCACGCGGCGCGGAGCAGCTTGCGAGGCGGCGCTTGCCAGACCAATCAGCACAAGCAAAACAATCAATTTGGGACAGCGCATGGTGTGCTCCACTGGAGCCCCTTCCTGGAAAGCAGCCGGGCACGACAAAAAAGACATCAGCGTGAACGGGAATTGGCAGAGTACCGGAAACGAGGCGAATTGCAAGATGTGGGGAAGGGAGTGGGTTGCGTCCGATAAGATTTCCGGCACGGCGTGCTGGTTAACAGAATCCAGAATCGCCGTAACGCATTCAAATAGTGCGGGATAGGCATGCCGAGGAGGAAATGGGCGAGATTTTTGTCTTGTGGCCCGAGCTGTTCGACTGAGTGTGACGCCGCCGCACCTTCAGGCGCAGGCTTGGACCCGAAGGCAAGCCGGTCGATTTTGTGTGAACGAGTCCCGATATTTCACGAGCGAGCTGCGGAATGATTTGCGCGGGGCGAGCGCGTGTGGTAATTAAACTAGCTCTGCGTGTGCGTGCGATTCGGACGTAGCCTCACCGATGAGTTAGAGTTCGACGCAGCGTCGGCGCGCCGACAGCGAAATGCCCGCCCGGGAAACGGAAGCCATTATCTTGAAGACTTTTCCGCTGGGCGAGGCCGACCGCCTGGTGAGCTTCCTCGGGCGTGCGTCCGGCCGGGTTCGCGGAGTGGCGGCGGGCGCGCGGCGGGTGAAGAACCGCTACGGCTCGACCCTGGAGGTTCTTTCCCACGTGCAAATTTGGTACGTGGAGAAGGAAACGCGGGAGTTGGTGCGCATCCAGCAGTGCGAGCTGCTGGAGTCGTTCCACAAGTCGCAGAGCAATTATGAACTGAGCACCGGACTTGCGGTGATCAGCGAGACTGCGGAATTGGTGCTTCCCGACCACGAAGCGGCTGAGCCGATGTTCCGGCTGATTCTGCTGGCCGTCCGGGAGATCGAGCGGACGGGGGATTGGGCGCTGCCCCTGAGCTACTTTGCCTTCTGGACGGTGCGGCTGGGCGGGTGGCTGCCGCGGTTTGATCGTTGTTCTTCGTGCGGGGCGGAATTTGGCGCCGACGCCGCGTATCACGCGCCGTGGGAGCCTGGGCTGCTGTGCGAGAAGTGCCGGCGTCCGGGAATGAAGGCGTTACACCTCGCGGCCCGGCAGCTTGCGGAACGATTTACGGGCGAACGGCTCGACCGAATCGAGAACGCGCAAGCCTTGGGCGCGGCGTTGAAGGAATTGCGCGAGGCGGCGCTGAACTGGATCGAGCACAATAGCGACCGGAAACTGAAGACGCGAGAACTTTTGGAGACGACTTGAAAGTTAAAGTGAAACTTGAGAAGAGTACAGGAATCACATTTCAAGATTTGATTTTGAAATTGTCGCAGTTCTGGGTCCGGCAGGGCTGCGTATTGCAGCAGCCCTACGACGTGGAAGTCGGGGCGGGGACCATGCACCCGGAAACCTTTCTGCGCGTGCTTGGACCCTTTCCTTATCGCGTGGCCTACGCGCAGCCGAGCCGTCGGCCCGCCGACGGTCGCTACGGTGAGAATCCCAACCGGCTGTATAAGCACCTGCAGTTTCAAGTCATCCTAAAGCCCTCGCCAGTCGATGTGCAGGATATTTACCTGAAGAGCCTCTCCGCCATCGGAATCGATCTTAAGGAGCACGACATTCGGTTTGAGGAAGACAACTGGGAGTCGCCGACGCTTGGCGCCTGGGGGATTGGCTGGCAGGTCCTGCTTGACGGGCTCGAGATTACGCAGTTCACCTACTTCCAGCAGAGCGGGGGAATCGACCTGGACCCGATCTCGGTCGAGTTGACGTACGGGCTGGAGCGCATCTGCGCGTTCCTGCAGGGAGTCGAAAGCGTCTATGATCTGCGCTGGTCCGAGGATAAGAGTTACGGAGATATCCGGCTGGCGGAAGAGCAGCAGCTTTCTGTGTACAGCTTTGACCGCAGCGACGCGGCAGCGATTCGCGTGGAGTTCGAGCTGCACGAGCGGCAAGCTAAAGAATTACTTGAAGGCTTCGCGGGTACAGAAGGGCAGGAGCGCGCGCGCTACCCGGTCCTGGCGGCTTACGATCACTGCTTGAAGTGCTCTCATCTATTCAACCTCATGGACGCGCGCGGCGTGATCTCCACCACGGAGCGCGCGGCGCTGATGGCTCGCGTGCGAGGATTGGCGTGCCGCACCGCCGCGTCGTACCTGGAACAAATTGGCGGCGGGGAATTGCGGCGCGAGGTGCGCGCATGAGCCCGGCAACGAAGAAGTGGCATCGAGACGCGGCTCCGGTTCAGGTGCAACCGGAGAAGGGATTGGAGCTGCTCTTCGAGATCGGGTGTGAAGAGATCCCCGCGGGGATGGTTGCGAAGGCCGCCGGCGATCTCAAGGCGTATGTCGAGAAGGTGTTGACGGCGGAGAGCATCGGAATCGGCGTCACGGTGGAAACGTTTGGAGGCCCGCGGCGCCTGACGGTTTGGGCGCAGAACTTGCCGCGCAAGCAATCGGACGTGACGAGCGAAGTGACGGGGCCGCCGAAGTCGGTGGCTTACGACACTGTCGGCGAGCCGACACGCGCGGCGGTGAGCTTCGCCGAAAAGCAGGGCGTGGCCCTCCACGAAGTATTTTTGGTGAAGACCCCGAAGGGTGAGTATCTCGCCGCGAAGCAGGTCAAGCGCGGCCGCACTGCCGAGCAAATCCTGGCCGACATTCTGCCGCGCGCCGTCCACGATCTGGCCTGGCCGCGCTCGATGACCTGGACCGGCCTTGACGGTCCGCGGTTCATCCGCCCCATTCGCTGGATTGTCGCGCTGCTCGACGGCAAGCCGCTGAAGCTGACCTGCGCGGGGATCGTCGCGGGGGACACGACTCGCGGCCACCGGTTCCTCGGGGCTCCATCCATCCGCGTGCGCAGCTCCGCCGAATACGAGAAAAAACTCCGAGCGAACGGCGTCATCGTCCGCCCCGCCGAGCGGCGCGCCAAGATTGACCGGGAGCTGGCGGCGCAAACCAAAGCGGCAGGTTTACGCCTTCACGCCGATTCCACCCTATTGGATTTGGTCACGTACCTGAACGAATTTCCAACGGTGATACAGGGCAACTTCGACCCGGCGTTTCTGAGCCTGCCGGACGAAATCCTGGTCACGGTGATGCGCGACCATCAGAAATATTTCGCGCTCGAGAAACGGGGAGGGGAGCTGGCGCCGTCGTTTCTGGCGGTGATCAATTTGGCAAAGGACCCGAAGGGTCTGGTGCGCGCTGGGCACGAGCGGGTGTTGCGAGCCCGGTTCGCCGACGCGCAGTTCTTCTGGGCCGCCGACCAGAAATGTCGGCTCGCCGACTATCTCCCCAAGCTCGAAAAGATCACCTACGAATCGCGCCTGGGCAGCTACCGCGACAAGGTCGAACGCATCCGTGCCATCGCCCGCTGGTTGATGGAGCAGTGGTTCAACCTGGGAATGATACAGGCGCACGTGGCCGACGCCGACCGCGCCGCGGAGCTCGCCAAGTGTGATCTCGCAACAGAGATGGTGCGCGAGTTCACCGAACTGCAAGGCATCGTGGGGGGGCTTTACGCGCGCGCGCAGGGTGAAGCGGACGATGTCGCCGACGCTATCTACGATCACTATCGCCCCGTGGGGCTCGACGATCCCATCCCGCGCAACCTTATCGGCTGTGCGGTGGCCATGGCCGATAAACTTGACTCCATCGTCGGCTGCTTTGCCGTGGGCCTGGTGCCCACCGGGTCCAGCGATCCTTACGCGCTCCGTCGCGCGGCTCTCGGCGTGGTCAAGATCATTCTCGACAAAAAGCTTCCGGTATCGCTGACTATGGCGATCGGCGCTGCGGCGAAGGCTCTTTTGACCAGCGCTCCCAAGAAGGGAATGACGCCGAAGCAGGAAGCGCAGATCCTGGACTTCATCCTAGACCGCGCGCGGTACGTATTCCGCGAACGCGCCGGCTACGGCTACGACGAAGTCAGCGCCGTTTTTCGCGCTGGCGCCGACGACTTGCTGGATGCGGAGAAGCGACTGGCGGCGTTGCGCTCGATACGCAAGACAAAAAATTTCGAACCGCTGGCGGTCTCCTTCAAACGTATTCGCAAGATATTGGAGAAGTCCAATGTGAAGAGCGACGGCGTCTCCGCGCAGCCGGAACTCTTCGAGAGCGAAGCCGAAAGGGAACTGTTCGCCGCGGGCCGCGCCGCGGCCGCCAAAGTGCAAACGGAAAAACGCGCCGGACACTACGAGCAGGCGCTGGAGCGCATCGCGGGACTGCGCAAAGCGATCGACCGTTTCTTCGACGAAGTGATGGTGATGGCGGAGAATGAAGCGGTGCGCAAGAATCGCCTGGCATTGCTGGCGGAATTGCTGCGCGAGTTTACCACGGTGGCGGATTTTTCAGAGCTTGGCGCGAACGAGTGATATCAAGTGTTACTTGAAGTATGTGAGTGCAGTAGAAACGAGTCGGCACGCCGACATTGTTCGCGGAATCGTAAACGAAGCAGATCAAATCTCAAAGCGAGGATACAGTGACGAAATGGGTCTACTTTTTTGGTGCAGGTAAGGCAGAGGGCGACGGCACGTGGCGCGAGTTGCTCGGCGGAAAAGGCGCTGGGCTGGCGGAGATGACCAGGATCGGACTGCCGGTGCCCGCGGGTTTCACCATCTCGACCGAGGCTTGCGACTACTTTTACAAGAACGGCAAGAAGTATCCGGCGGAGTTGAAAAAACAAGTGGCGGAACACGTCGCGCGCCTGGAGAGGGTCACGCGCAAGAAGCTCGGCGACCCCAAGAATCCGCTGCTGGTCAGCGTGCGTTCCGGCTCGGCGCGTTCCATGCCGGGCATGATGGAGACGATTCTCAACCTCGGCCTCAATGAGCGCTCCGTACAGGGGCTGGCGCAGTCTGTCAAGAACGAGCGCTTCGCCTACGACGCATACCGCCGCTTCGTGCAGATGTATTCGACGGTGGTGATGGAGTTGCCGAAGGAAGATCTCGAGCACCGCTTGCGCGCGATGAAGGAGAAGGTTGGCGTCAAGCAAGACACCGATGTGCCGGCCAGCGGTTGGAAGGAACTAGTCAAGGAATATAAAGCAAACTTCCGCGAAAAGACCGGCAAGGACTTCCCCGAAGATCCCATCGAGCAATTGTGGGGCGCCATCGGAGCCGTTTTCGGTTCGTGGATGGCGGAGAAGGCGGTGACCTATCGCCGCGTCGAGAAAATCACCGGATTGCTCGGCACCGCCGTCAACGTCGTGCAGATGGTCTTCGGCAACACGGGAGATACTTCCGGCACCGGCGTCTGCTTCACGCGCGACCCCAGTTCGGGAGAGAAGATTTTCTACGGCGACTACCTGGTGAACGCGCAAGGCGAGGATGTCGTCGCCGGCATCCGCACGCCGATGCACTTGAGCGAGATGAAGAAGGCTATGCCCAAGGTGTACGGGCAGCTCGAGAAAGTTCGAGTAAAACTTGAGAAGCATTATCGCGATATGCAGGACATGGAGTTTACCGTTGAAGACGGCACGCTCTACATGTTGCAGACGCGCACCGGCAAGCGCACGCCAGCGGCGGCCTTCCACATCGCGGTGGACATGGCTAACGAGAAACTCATCACCAAGGAAGAAGCCATCGAGCGCATCAAGCCGGAAGATATCGAACGCTTGTTTTATCCCATCATCGATTCGAAGGTGGACAAGCGTTCGCTGGAATCCAGGATTTTGGCGAAGGGCATCAACGCCGTGCCTGGCTCTGCGGTCGGCAAAGTGGTTTTCTCCGCGCACAAGGCGGAGGATTGGGCCGCCAAGGGCGAGAAAGTGATTCTGGTACGCCGCGAAACGAGTCCTGAGGACGTGGGCGGGATGGCCGTCGCGCAGGGCATTCTCACAGCCACGGGCGGCAAGACCAGCCACGCAGCGGTCGTGGCGCGCGGTTGGGGCAAGTGCTGCGTAGTCGGTGCGGAGTCGCTGAATATCGATTACAAAACCAGCGCGATGAGCACTAACGGCAAGGTGGTGAAGGAAGGGGATTGGCTCACGCTCGACGGTAGCGAAGGCGTGGTGTATTCCGGCGAGATGCCACTGGTAACGCCGCAGTTCCCGAAAGCCTACGACGCGCTGATGAAGTGGGTCGATGAGGTTCGGCGCCTCGGCGTGCGCACCAACGCGGACACACCGCAAGACGCTCGCAAAGCGCGCGAGTTCGGCGCCGAAGGCATCGGCCTTTGCCGCACGGAGCACATGTTCTTCACCGATTTCGAGCAGCCGGAACGCAGCCACGAACGCCAGCGCGCTATCCAGGAGATGATCCTGGCGGACACGAAAGAAGCGCGCGTGGCGGCGCTCGATAAGCTGCTGCCGTTTCAACGCCGCGATTTCGTTGGCATTTTCAAGGCCATGGACGGCTTCCCGGTGACCATCCGGCTGATTGATCCGCCGCTGCACGAATTCGTTCCGCACGAGCGCGCCAAGCAGCAGGAGCTGGCGAAAGAACTTCACCTCGACGTCGAGAAAGTGGCTCGCCGCGTCGAACAACTACATGAAGCCAATCCAATGTTGGGCCATCGTGGGTGCCGTCTGTGTATCACCTATCCGGAAATTCTCGAGATGCAGGTGCGCGCGATTATCGAAGCAGCTATCGAGTGCCAGAAGAGCGGAGTTAAAGTATTACCTGAGATTATGATTCCGCTTGTACTGGATCGAAAGGAGTTATCGATCCTCGAGCAATCGACGCGACGCGTGGCGGACGATCTAATCAAGAAGTCCGGCATCAAGCTGCCGTACCTTGTCGGCACGATGATTGAATTGCCTCGCGCGGCTCTGCTTGCCGATGAAATCGCGGAAGTCGCCGATTTTTTCTCTTTCGGCACCAACGACCTCACGCAGACCACCATGGGCCTCTCGCGCGACGATGCCGGCAGGTTCCTACCGGATTACGTCGACGAAAAGAAGGCTGGCGTGTTTGCCGCGGACCCGTTTCAGTCCCTCGATACGAAAGGCGTGGGCATGCTGATGCGTTGGGGCATCGAGAAGGGCCGAAAGACGCGCACGAAACTGAAGGTGGGCATTTGCGGAGAGCACGGCGGTGATGCGGACAGCGTGAAGTTCTGCCACGCTATCGGCATGGATTACGTCAGTGCCTCACCGTTCCGCGTGCCGATCTCGCGACTCGCCGCAGCACAGGCTGTGATCGAGGACAAGAAAGCCTCCAAAGCAAAACGAAAGTAATACTTTAACTTTGCCTTACGTGGGCATTTTGAAGAAGAAATAGAGGCCGAGGAAGAAGAAGATGATGTCCGGCGACCAGCCGGCGAGCAGCGGCGGAAGTTGACCGACGCCACCCATGGCGGCGAGCAATTCCGCGCCCAGCCAGTAGACAATTCCAATGGCAATCCCGACGGCGACCCCGCCGATAGCGCCGCGCGTGCCCACGAGAAACGCAAACGGAAACGCCAGCAACATGCTGATCGGCGCGATGAGCGGGAAGGCCAGCTTGCGGTGCCACTGCACAGTCAGCGCGGAAACGTCGAAGCCCGCGCGACGCAGGCCGTCGATGTACCGTCGCAACTGCGGCCAGCTCATTTGGATGGCCGGAAGAACTTCACGATTGAAATAACTGGGCGGCTCGGTAAGCTCCGGCAAATCTTTCACGTTGAAGCGCTCGTAGCTCGCGATTGTGCCATCCGAAAATTCCCGCACCCAACCGGCTTCGAGCAGCCAAAGCTTCTGTGACTCGGACCATCGCGCGCGCGTGGCAAACAAGCGGCGGCGGATCTCGAATGTCACGGGGTCGATCTCCAGCACAGTCAAGCCGCCAAAAAGATTTTGTGTCGGGTCGAACAGGTCGTAATTATAGATTTTCGAATTTTCACCAAAAATCCAGCGTTCCGGCTGACGATATGTCTGCGGTGGTTTGCCCTTGATCTGGTTGCGCAGGGCATCCTGGCGCTGGTTGGCGTAGGGGAGGAAGGTGTCGTCGAGGACGATCATGCTGCCCGCGAGGGCCAACCCTGCAAATAACAGCGGCACCGCGAGACGGTAGAGGCTGATTCCGCTGGCCTTGCAGGCCACGATTTCATTGCTCTTGCTCATCACTCCCAAGGTGACGAGAATGGCGACCAGCGCTGCGAGCGGGGCAAGCTGATACAGCAGATACGGCGTAAGGAACCAGAAATAATCCACCACCACCAGAAAGGCTATGCGATGGCGGGCGATATCGTCGAGCAGTTCGAAGAACGTGAACGCCTCGAACAAAAACACGAACGCCAGCATGAGCATGGCGAAATAGGAGAAAAACCTGCGTAGCAGGTACAAATCCATCAGCAAGGGCCAGCTTCCGCCGGTAGGGGTCACTGCCGCCCTCGGCTGCGTGCGGCTCCCGTTCGTGATGCGCACTGCCGCCGCCCTGGCGCGCGCAGTGCGCACGCGGAGCAGCCGCTTCCAGGTCTTGAAACGTCCAAACGGCTTGAGCCAGCCCGTCTCCCCGCGAAATTGCTCCATGCGCGGCAGAAGCACAAGGCCCACCAGGGCGAGCACGGCGTCGGCTATCCACATGCCGGCGGCCGGCGGCAGCGTACCCTGGCGCGCCATTCCCGCTCCCATGATTAACAGCAGGTAGTACGAGGCAATGAGAAGCACCGCGATCAGCGAACCTGCGGCCCGCCCGCCGCGGCGCGGCTGCGCACCCAGTGGCACGGCGATCAGCGCAAATGCAAGGCACGCCATCGGAAAGGCGAAGCGGCGATACATCTCGACACGTGCTTCGCGCCATCCGGGAGTTTTGTCCTGCGCTAATTTCCGCAACGGCCGCTCTGGATTGCTGAGTTGCCGCGGCTGTGTCGGCACCACCCCGCTCACCTCAATGGGTATGTCGCTTTGCCCAAAGGCGGTGACCGAGTAGTGATCCGGATCGGTGCGGTCGAATTCGTGCGTACTTCCGCCTTGCAGGTGCAGCTCCAGCTTGCCCTGTTTCGGCTCGGCAATTACAATCGCATTCTCTGCCAAGGTCACACGCGAGCCGTTTTCTCTGCCGGCTTCCGCGAGGAACACGCCGTGCCATTGCGTGCCGCTGGCGGAAACGTCATTGACGTACAGCACGAATGGCGGGAAGCGTTCGTCGAATACACGTGGCTGCACCTGGAAGCTCACTTGCGAGGCAATGAGGTCGGCCTCCAGGGTGCGAAGGGTGCGCAGCGCAGCGGGACCAAGCCACAGGGTCATTACCAGGGTCGCCAGCACGCCGGCCAGCGCCAGCACTCCCACGGGCAGCAGGATGCGCCGGCGGCCGATGCCCAGCGCCGTCAGCGCGATGATTTCGCTGTCCGCGGACATGCGGCCGAGGCCTAGCAGCACGCCGATGAGCACCGCCATGGGGATGGTAAACGTGAATACGCCGGGGAAAATGCACAGAAACAGCTTCAGAATTTGGCTGCCGGAGCCGCTGTGCCGGACAAACAACGACATCAGGCGCACTAGTTGCGGCACGAAGAAAACAAACGTGAAAACCACGAGTCCAAGGAACGCATGACGGAAAACTTCGCGGATGATATAGCGGTCCAGGATGCGCATATCGAGGATGCCGAGTGTAACACGGGCGCCGATGGCCCACGGAAAGCGCGCCGCCGATGAATCGTGTGAACTTGGTGCTCTTGTGGCACATGCACCAGCCGCAATATCGCGACCCGGAAACCGAACAATATGTTTTGCCATGGACGCGGCTGCATGCCCTGAAAGATTACTGGGGCATGG
>Ga0210406_10002553_pt1 | contig 20662 bp, 18 predicted proteins | sample IncBWC30MmetaG_FD_155454 | JGI IMG/M metagenome (GOLD analysis project Ga0210406, IMG submission 155454) | Forest soil microbial communities from Barre Woods Harvard Forest LTER site, Petersham, Massachusetts, United States - Inc-BW-C-30-M | ecosystem: Environmental > Terrestrial > Soil >... | reverse complement strand
GCATGGGCCAGATCGTGCGTAACTTCATTTTTAGCTGCGCCAGTGTGTCCACTTAGCAGCAGCATACTGCAAATCACAGCCTATGCCAGTTACAACCTAGATACTTTATTTATTTACAACGCCTAAGGATGATGCTTTCGCACAGAATCTCGCAAAAGGCGTCTCCGCGCTTGAGCTCTTTCCGGATCTGGGCCTGCAATGAGATGAACTCACTATCCAAAAGAGAGATGGTTCGTTCCTTGCCCAAAGACAAGCGCCCGATGAAAGCAGGTGTGCAATCGACCAGCAGACAATCTGTAGTCGGACCGAAGTCGTCGGCTTGGTACTGTCCTGCACCGATGAAGAAGAATGATCCACTTTCGAGATACAGTCTGTTTTTGCGCCCGACATCTTTGCTGTATGCGCCATTCAGAACAAATCCTAAAAGAGCATTCTCATTCGTGTGTGGAGGAGTAGTCGAGTGCGAAGCATATCGAACCATTGAAATGGCAAAGTTTCGGAACGCCTGGCGGGTCGTTACGAACCCGAAGTGCTCTCGCGCAGGTAGCTTCTCGATCATTTTCGGTCCGGCAGGGCTATCTTCGTAACGCCGCTTTCGGAAACGGTGGTAGCGGCTATACATCTTTGAAATCATATCCTACTGGACGGTTCAGTCCGGCGAAGGAACATAGTCATCGGTACTCTCGAAGGCTATCCCAACGAGTCTGCGGCGCAGACTGCCGTGGATGCGCTTCGCTTGACCATCAACAAGCAAACACCGCAGCAACTCCTCATAGCTGTAAACCTCGAAACTCTCGTCCGACATTACCGGGAACACGAGCTTCCGGACATTTTCGACGAACGGAAGCCAAACCCCGGTTCACTCGACGAGGGACAGAAGACGTATTCCACTCAGTCAGCGGAGTGAAGGAAGCTGGCATGCCAAGGGGAGCAACTACCGCGTCTTGCCCTTTCGTGTTCTGCGAGAAGCTGTTAGGATATTTTTGCGAGGTTTTCCTTTGAGCTTCTGCTGGCCGCCGACGTCGATTATCCTGGGCAACGTGACAGTCTGCGCAGGAATTTGGAGGCGGTTTGGGGGCGGTTCGGACAGGAATCGCGCTCTTTTGAGCAACAAAGGCAATTCCATGCACGGTATGCAAATGGCGCAAAGCCGCATAAACACTGGTTATTTCGCATCTCGTTGATTTGGCGAGTGGGGACGTAGTTCAGTTGGTTAGAACGCTGCCCTGTCACCGAGTTGCAGCGACGCGGCCGGAAACCTACAGACTGATAGAAAGCGCTGTTTTCTGCAATCCCCTCCGAAACATTCGTTCACATCGAAAAAGTCCAGCGAGCTTCGCGGAACTCCACCCGTCATAGTCCACGAATCAGTATCGAAGTTGGAGGCGTTTATTTCGCGTTGGCAATGGCCATAAGGCGCACAAACCCGAGACATCCTTGGACATTTGCAGTTGAGCCACTGTGGAACACGACCCGTTCGCGGGCCTGACGGGCGGCGTTGACGATTCGGTTCTTACCCTTAATGTTTTCGTTGATGGAAATCCGAGCAAATTGCCTGCACATCCGCGAATTTGCTTCACCCCGTGTGCTTACGAGCTACGCTGGCTGGCCGAATGCATTTTCTGCCCCTCCCATCGTCAAGGAAGTCTTTGAGAAGCGGCAGAACTAGCCATTGTGGCTAGGAAACATGATGAGCGCGGAAGTACAAATTACATAGACAACGAAACGTCCTGATCCAAGGACAGTTTCAACGATGGGAGAAGTTGGGTTCGCACCGCACGATCGATTGCGCTGACTACGGAATTACAGGTCGCCCTGAGTGGATCCTCGTGCATGCCAACGCCGAAAACGTGGACATCTTCTCCCACACACATCTCCAAAAACACAATATTCTCCTCCTTGTTCTGCGATACCGTGTGACATTGTTCTTGCGTAACGATTCGAAGGCTAGTTCCAATACTTTTGCCAACCATTTGCACCAACATGTCAATCTTGCCCGCGCCCGTTGAATGGGGAACATCTTGCAGACTCATAGAATTGCCCGTTGCCCAATTGAGCAACCAGCTTGCAACCTCGGTCCGAGACTCTAAGTATTCGGTACGAAAAGTTTCCCAAATCATGGGCGACGTAACTTCCTTTCCGCTGGAATCGCTCAATTGCTGAACAATTTGACTGAATTCGATCAAGAGATTCCGGGGAAGCTGAACCCCATAGTCACTCTCCATAAGAAAGGCGACCCCTCCCTTTCCGGACTGACTGTTGACGCGAATAATCGGCTCGTAGCTACGTCCGATGTCTTTCGGGTCAATCGGCAGATATGGAACTTCCCAGGGCCCGCCGACGCTTTGAGCTAATAGCCCCTTCCGAATCGCATCCTGATGCGAACCAGAGAACGCAGTGAACACAAAATCACCGGCATAAGGATGCCGTGGATGCACCTCAAGTTGGGTACACTCTTCGACGCGATCTACAATTGCAGCAAGATTAGACAGCTCCAGACCGGGATGAATGCCCTGGCTGTAAAGGTTCAGCGCCACACAAACCAGATCAACATTCCCGGTTCTCTCGCCATTGCCAAATAATGTTCCCTCGATTCGCTGTGCCCCGGCCATAAGTCCGAGTTCTGCTGCTGCAACTGCAGTCCCACGATCGTTGTGGGGGTGTACGCTCACTATCAAAGCCTCGCGGCATTTGATATTTCGATGTATCCACTCAATTTGATCGGCATAAACATTCGGTGTGCTCAATTCCACAGTAGCGGGCAAGTTGATGATTACCTTCTTATCGGAGGTTGGTTTCCAAACGTCTACGACAGCCTCACAAACCTCAAGGGCATAGTCCATTTCTGTCCCGGTAAAGCTCTCGGGTGAATATTGGAATATCCAATCTGTTTCCGGAAATTGATTCGCAATACGTTTGACTGTCGTTGCGCCGTTCACCGCAATCTCTTTGACCCCATCTTTCCCCAACCTAAACACAATCTTGCGCTGAATAGTCGAGGTGGAGTTGTAAACATGAACGATCGCGCGATGGACTCCTCGAAGTGCTTCAAAGGTGCGCTGGATCAGGTGTTCTCTTGCTTGTACTAGAACCTGTACGGTAACGTCGTCAGGGATCAATTTATTTTCGATAAGTTGACGGCAAAAATCAAAGTCGATCTGGGAACCAGAGGGAAATCCAATCTCAATCTCTTTGAAACCAGTTGAGACGAGGAGGTCAAACATGGCCTTCTTACTCCGGATACTCATGGGCTCAACGAGGGCCTGATTGCCATCACGTAGGTCGACGCTGCACCATGCAGGTGCAGTTTGCAAAGTCTTGGACGGCCATTGCCGGTTAGCCAGTTCAAAACAGGGTGCCGGCCGATATTTTTCTGACGGATTGCTTATCATTCTAGGCTCTCTTCCCAAAGCTAGATTCGAGCGCTTATCCCGCGCGCGTTAATATAGAAACGCAGGCCCTATCAGTCAACCTAATAATGTTTAATAATATTATAAGCAGAGCTTATATAGGCTGGTTGGCATTTTGCGCCTTCGCTAGGCGGGCAGTTAGGGCGCGCACAAGGACGACGTGGCTCTTAACACGGGAGGTGGGCGGCCAGCATTCGATGGCAGCCACGACTCCGGCTTAAAGCGGCAACCTTCTCGTCGCGGACGGATGACGGGCAAACTGGAACTAACGCTCTGCCCTCGCAAGACACGCCAGCGCACACAATTGCAAGGTTGCCGTTTCTCAGTGTTAACGCAAAGCCGGTGTTGACTGCTTTTTGCCGATGAGTGACGTGCGCATCCGTCCGGGTGTATTTTGTTGACAGCCCTAATTCTGACGAGCGTCGTTCTGCGCTCCTCGGGACTAAAATTTTGTGAAATGCCGTCAACTCGAAGCCGCGGATACTGATGAGCGACACTCACCAAATCGGGGCCGGTACGGCGGCAACTGAGCGATACGAAGCCCTCTTCCGCGTTTCGCAGACCCTCATCTCAATCCGCTCTTCGGAGGAGCTCTTCAGGCTTCTGGCACGCGAGTTGCGCGCGGTAGTGAATTTCTATGTGATGGGCGTCGGCATCTATGACGAGAATGCGCATCAGATACATCTCACGTCGTACGGCCCCACAATTGACGCCGGAGGAAACCTTCACGTGGTGGGTGTACCACCATCAACTACCGTTGATAATTCCGCCGTTGGACCTCGGAGACTCGATTCTCCGCGGTAGCCGAGATGCTCGATTGGAAAACGCTGCTGCTCGGCGAGTACCGTTTTCGCTTCGTCTCCGACCGTGCCTCTCGCGCTTAACCCAACACCAAAGTGCGTAGCGCCTCAGCCGTGCGCGATTATTTTTTCTATCCATGCGTTTAATTCCGATCTTCGAAAGCGCCAAAGCTTGCCGATTTGAACACCGGGAACTTTCCCTTGCTGCGCCAGGCGCTGCAAGGTTTTTGGATGGAGTTTGAGTAGTTGAGCGGCATCATCGGAATCCAGCAACGGTTCAAACAAGGCATCGAACTCGATTGCAGTGAGGTTCTTCGTTCGGGGGATCTCAGAAATGTTGGGGTGACCTCCAGTGGTTCAAATGGGCCTTTGCAGGCCAATAAAAAACATTCGTTTCATAATTGGCGAGGGAAGGAGCGTAGGGAGGCGCTGTCAATCCCCGGAGCGGAGCGGAGCCCGGAGGGGCGCGGAAGCGAGCACGGCGCGCTTTTGGTTTATGAGCCGCGCGGAGCTGCACAAGCGGGATTGACAGGAGGAGCCGACCGGAGCTCGAGACTTCGCCGTGAAACGAACGTGAGGAAGGAAGACCAGCCGAAGGCGGAACCGCTGAACCTGGAAGTAGAGAATTCAGTTTTCTCTGGGCATTGTTTGCAGCAGCCCCGGAAGCAGCAAGAGCTCAGCGCCGCTCGTGTCCGAGACAGCAATGCCGCTGGAAAGGACGAGTGCTCCCCGGCCAACTCCGAAGTCGCGCCAGGCGGCTACCCAGAGGCGAGTGCACATGGCCGGCCCTTGAGTTCCGATTGGGAGAAAGGTCGGGGGCACGGTAAAGCCGGGATGGAGTCCGAGGAAGGGACGGCGTTTTGAGTCCCTTCCTCGGCGCGAACTGTCTGGCGAACGAACACTGTCGGCCTGACGGCCGATCAGCCGCCTTGCGACCAAGTTTCGGTCTGCCCGGGATCGAGGAAAACGAATCCTCGTCATGTTATCGTGGAAACTCTTATGCGGCGCGAGGCCGGCACTTCCGATCCAATACTCTGCTCTCACCTCCTGCGCAGAGTCGATGAAAGACTGATTGATCTTTTGAGTTCGCTCACGCCGAGCGAATGGGATCTTCAGACTATTGTGCCATTGTGGAGGGTCCGCGACGTCGCAGCGCACCTGCTAGACACTATTCTACGCAAACTCTCTATGGTTCGAGATTCTTGCTATGTCGAAGCGGTCAGCATCCGGTCGCCGGAAGACGTAATCACGCTGGTAAATCGTCTGAACCGCGAAGGCGTGACCGTCTACCGTCGTCTGAGCCCAAAGGTTCTGATCGGGATGATGAAAGAAGCCTGTGAGCAGAGCGCTCGTTTTCATGAATCTCTCGACCCGTTTTCGCCTGCCGCATTCGCGGTTAGCTGGGCAGGAGAAGAGAGCTCCCTGAATTGGTTCGACACAGCTCGTGAATTGACGGAACGCTGGCATCACCAACAGCAGATTCGATTGGCCACAAATCGGCCCGGTATCCTGACGCCGGAACTATATCACCCGGTTCTCGATTGCTTTGTGCGAGGACTGCCACATGTTTATCGCGGTGTCGATACACCTCTCGGGCGATCGCACTCACGACTGGAATGCGCCCGAGCGAATACTTGGGTCTCAAGTGGCAAGACATTGACTGGGCACGACAAACTGTTAGCGTTGTTCGTAGCATCCGGAGACTGAACGGGAAATGGTGCTTCTCAGATACCAAGCGTTTGAGAAGCCGTCGTCCAATCAAGCTGCAGAGCTGGATTGTTTCGCTTCTTCATGATCTGCACACTAAAGTGGGTGCGCAGAATTTCTATCCAGAGACCCGTGACTTGATCTTCAAAACGCCGTCGGGACAGCCAATCAGTACCGACTATCTCGCCAAGCACTTCAGATCTGACTCATAATTGTTCCGTCGCGACGCAAAGAAGCTTTCCCGTATTCGGCAACGCTGAGTAAACTGCAGACACAGGGTGGCGGGCCACATGACTGAGAAAACACTCGATACACTCGTAGCCTCCCCGGTCCAAGGCCGACGGCAATTCGGGTCGCGTGCGGCATTGTTTGCCGGTTTCGGAACGTTGCTCATTCTGATGGCGATCGTATCCATCGATTCGCTGCACACTCTGGAAGTGTTCGAGACCCACAATACTCAGATTCGGCAAGATTTTCTTTACCGCGAACATACGCTCGAACAGGTTCGAACCAGCGTGTACGAGTCGGGCGACATCATGAGTGACTACACCGTGATCGAATCAGATCCGCACACCCAGCAAAGGCTCCGAACTAAGTTTCAGTCTATTCACAATGAGACCACCGCATTATTGCAGGCCTGCATTCAGTCTCTGCCGACAGACAACAAGAGATCCTTTCAGCATCTCGCTGAGGAACTCGAACGTTACTGGTCGAGGGTCGATCCCATTTTCGCATTACGTGCGACGGAGAAAAAAGGATTGGGTAATTCCGCGCTGCGTAGCGACGTTCTGTCGAAGTACGCGGAGGTTTTGGCGATCACCAAGGAAGTTAGCGCGGTGAATGACGACGAATTGAAGGAAACCGACCGAAGGATCGCGGAAACATTTACTCAGTTTCGACGCCGCTTGCTTGTGTTCGCCATGATTGGTTTTAGCTTTGGATTCATTCTGGCGACCACCACCATCGTGTACGCGGGGCGACTCGAGAAGAGTGTTCAAGAGAAATACTGCGAAAGCCTGCAAACGCAAGGCGAATTAAAAGAACTATCGAAGCGTCTCGTCGAGGCCGAGGAGCGCGAACGGCGCGCTATTTCCCGGGAACTGCATGACGAAGTTGGCCAATCCCTAAGCGCACTGCTGCTGGATGTGGAGAACTTAACGGAGATTTCCAGCGAAGATGCTGTCTTTCGGCCAGGCCTTCAGAAAATTAAGACGCTCGCGGAAAACTGCGTCAACGAAGTGCGCAATATGGCTTTGTTACTGCGCCCCTCGATGTTAGACGACCTGGGTCTGGTGGCGGCGCTTGACTGGCAGGCGCGGGAAGTATCCAAGCGCACGGGTATGCTTGTGGATACGATCGACGAGAATGTTTCGAACAACCTGCCGGAAGAGCAAAAGACGTGCGTGTACAGAATCGTACAAGAAGCTTTGAATAATTGCTCGAAGCATGCATACGCGAAGAACGTCCGGATTGTTGTGAGCCAGGAGCCGCATTACCTCCGAGTCAGCATCGAAGATGATGGGAAGGGTTTTGATGCCAGCCGTGTGCGCGGTTTGGGACTCGTCGGCATGAACGAGCGAGTGAGTCAGTTGGGTGGGGTGTTGAGAGTGGAATCCGATCCGGCGCGAGGAACACGTCTTCGAGTCGACCTGCCGCTCCCAAATGCATCTGCCGATTCGAGAGAATTGAGTTCATGAAGAAGCTGCGAATATTGTTGGCCGACGACCACGTTGTCATGCGTACAGGGTTGCGCGCTCTTCTTGAGCGCCAACCGAACCTGGAGGTGGTAGGCGAAACTGAGAACGGACGGGAAACGGTTGGACTCGCCGCCTCGCTCCTGCCAGATGTTTTAGTGATGGACGTGGGCATGCCTGTTCTCAACGGTATCGAGGCTACCCAAATGATCGTCACTCAGTGCCCGACCATCGCGGTAGTTATCCTCAGTATGCACGCCGACGAGTCGTATGTGATGCGCGCTTTGAAGGCCGGAGCCCGAGGCTATTTGCTTAAGGACTCCGGTGCAGCCGATCTGATCAGTGCGATCCAGGCGGTTTCGCAAAATAAGTCGTTCTTTAGTCCCAAGGTGAGCCGCATCCTAGCTGAGGACTACATCCGCGTTCTCAAGCAGAAAGGCGCGGTCGATACCTACGACTTGCTTACGAGCCGTGAGCGAGAGATTCTGCAACTCTTGGCGGAAGGGAAGGCGAACAAAGAAGTGGCAGTAGATCTCAACATTAGTCCCTACACTGTCGAGACTCACCGCAGTCATATCATGGAGAAACTGAACCTCCACAATCCCGCCGAACTCATCCTCTATGCAGTTCGCAAAGGAATCATTAGTTAAATCGGTTTATGGGCTGGTTCTGTGTGCTTGCCCAATAAGGGCTAGCAGCTAATCTCTGCTCCGAATATTCTTGCCTGTGTTCCTCGGACCAACACACCGTCCCGTCGTGAGCGCCCAGAGGCAACCGCACTCCAGTGTACGTCGCCCGATTGCTCGTTTTGGCGAATCGTGAGCCTGTAAAACCTCACCGGCATCCTCCGGCATAGCTAAATTTGCGCCTCAAAATACCCTCCTGTTGGGATAGCCCCACGTCACCTTCCCTTTTATGCTCCCTCTAGGTTGAAACGACACTGACATGCGGACCGGGAATCAGTCGGAGGATGGGAGATGCAGTAGGCAAGACATCAGAATGGTGAAGGCGCAGAAACCACTCCAACGCAGGCCACGATTCTTCTTGGTTGGGTTTTTATTCTTGTAGGCATTCTCGGGCTGGTTCTTCCGGTCGTGCTGGGAGCTTTTCTTATCGTTGTCGGCGCGCTCATGGTGAATCGCCACTCTGCGTGGTTGTGGCGAATGCTGGAGAAATCTCGAGTGAGGTCTCCCGTCCTAGCGCGCGCCTTTAAGCGTTTCTCTGCTTGGGGCGTGACTAGGCAAAGCCGTTATGAGAGCAATCCGGCCGATTCTGGATAGCCGTTTGGAGTTTGAAAGGGCTCACGGTGGAGGTAAGAAAGTTTCACCCGAGAGGCCGAAGATGGGACGGACGCAACAGAATGGCAAGCGCAAAGTACTGATTTTCGATGAAGACATCGAAGACTTACCTCGGCATGCCGAACCTTTCGAGGCTCATGGATTCGAGGTTCACAAATGTATGTCAGTTGAAGCGGCGATGCGCTCTGTTGAGAGAGAGGAATTCGAGTTCGCGCTGGTGGATCAATGCTCTCTGGCTTTCGAGGGACGTCGAGTAATAAGACATCTAGTTCGTTACAACTCACATACGCCTTTCGTGGTGGTGGCGCGCTGCAAGGACATGCTGTGTTGTCAGCAGGCGCTCACACTCGGAGCCATGGACTATTTGGAAAAACCCGTTCCCCGTGCGGGGATGAATTGGATTATCGAAAACTATTTCGGAAGCTCATTGACGAAATGAGCTGACGTCGGCGTGTGACGAACCTCACCCGATGACGGGATAAAGAACCAAGACGACGGAGTGTAAGGAGCTCGTCGATGAAAACAATCTTCTCGCTAATGGTTGTGATTCTCTGGCTTGGTCTACCTGCGCCTGCCCAAAAAGACGAAAACAATCGCATCAGGAACGCCGGCAAAGTTATGGTCGAGATTAATAACGTTCCCGACGATATTCCGAAGGATCTTCTGGACAAGGCGGAATGCGTCATCGTTCTGCCTTCGGTAATGAAATTTGCGATCGGGTTTGGGGGCAGTTACGGTCGCGGCGTAATGACATGCCGGGGCGCTAGGGATTTTAGCGGACGTTGGAGTGCGCCTTCCATGATGGCGCTCGAAGGAGGAAGCTTCGGCCTGCAGTTGGGAGGCCAAGCCACCGACTTTGTCTTATTGGTCATGAATCAGCGGGGTGCCGATTCAATTCTCACCAGCCAGGTCAAGCTCGGCGGCGACATGGCTGCTGCGGCCGGACCGAAGGGCCGCAGCGCTGCTGCCTCTACGGATGTCACCATGCGGGCGGAAATTCTGTCGTATTCGCGTTCCCGAGGATTGTTCGCCGGCATTTCTCTTGAAGGCTCAACCCTCCGTCCCGATAACGACGGCAACGAGAGGCTCTACGGAAAAGGAACCGCCGCGAAGGACGTCGTAATCAATAGTGCGATCCGCCCCCCCCGCCTCGGCGAAATTGCTGCTTGCCACTCTGAACAAGACGTCTCCCAGGAACGAGTCTGGTAAGTAGGCAAAAAGCGGCGCGCAACACCGGCAGGGCAGATCACTCCGCCTGCGAGGAGAAGAAGGCGAATGGCTTATGCTTTTATTACTCCAAAAATTGAGTCGCGTCGTCTCCGCGACAAAACCAGGACAGCCTGGATTTCCACCCCGGAATCCACTCCGTGGAAATACAGGCTAGCCACCGAGATAAGCGGCGTGGCAGCGGTGCAAACCTCAACCTTGATGGGCGAGCGCAGCGGTGACTTTCCGTATGACCGATCGCCAAAGCATCCTCTAGGACCAGGTAGACAGAAACGAAGACTGCAGTGAAAACTTCAGAAATTATTCGCGCATGGCGGAGGATTCTCAAGGGAGAGCGGCCCGCACTTTCGATTGAGATTACGCGCGAGTGCCCCCTGCGTTGTCCCGGATGCTATGCCTATCATGACGCACACCTCGGGGGCGGGATCACTTTGCGGGGTCTTCGCGATCGCAAAGGGGAAGAACTAATAGATGGCATTCTGGAGATTGTCGACCGACTTCAGCCTTTGCATCTGTCGATTGTAGGGGGGGACCCGCTTGTCCGCTATCGCGAACTCGAGGTAACGATCCCGTTACTGCTTGATCGCGGAATTCATGTCCAGGTTGTAACCAGCGCATTCCGCCCGCTTCCGCCAGGTTGGGCGACGCTTACCCACCTGAACGTTGTCGTATCGATCGACGGGCTGCAACCGGAGCACGATGTCCGACGAGGCCCGGCAACATACGATCGCATCCTGAGCAACATCGCGGGCCAGAAGGTCACGATCCACTGCACTGTCACCGGTCAAATGATGAAGCAGGCTGGCTATCTGAGGGAGTTTCTGAAGTACTGGACTCCTCGGGCCGAGATCCGCAAGGTCTGGTTCAGCTTGTTCACTCCGCAGGTAGGTGATCGACTCCCGGAAGTGTTGCAACCACAGGAACGTCTGCAGGCGATTGCGGACATGCTTGCCTTACGGAAGGAATTCCCCAAGCTGGATATGCCGGCGGGTATGATTCGCCAGTTCGCCACGCCTCCGCGCAGTCCCAAGGACTGTGTTTTTGCGCTCACCACCCGAACGCTTTCGGCCGACCTAAAAACCAAAATTGTACCTTGCCAATTCGGCGGAAATCCGGACTGCCATTCGTGCGGATGTGTCGCATCCATGGGCTTGGCGGCCATAGCAGCGCATAGGCTCGGCAACATCATTCCAGTCGGAGCCATCTTCAAAGCTTCGCTCAGGATCGGTCACGTTGTCCACGCCAGGTCCAAACCGACGGCAGAGCTGCAGGCGGTCGAGGAAGTTCCGCCGGTACTTCCCCAAAGCATTAAGAGTTGGAGAGGTGTATGAGCAAATATATCTCGGTGGCCAACCAGGCTGAACTCAGTTCTTTGCGGGAACTTTCGGCACTTGTTGGCAGCGATCCGTTGCTTACGCAGGCGAGTACCGGTAACAGTTCCATAAAACTTGAAAATATTCTGTGGATCAAAGCATCGGGCAAGTGGATGGCCGATGCAATCCACGAAAACATCTTCATACCCTTGGATCTGGCAGAAGTAAAGGAGTGCTTAAAGCAAAAGGCTGATCCGGCTGAATTGGATGCGCGTGCTTCAATCGAGACCGCCATGCATGCGGTGATGCCGCACCGTGTGGTTCTGCACATCCATTCCGTGGACACAATCGCCTGGGCGGTACGCCAGGATGCGCCGGTTCAGCTGAAATACCTGCTCGATGGTTTACTCTGGCAATGGATTTCCTACGTGCCCTCGGGCGTGCCTCTTGCGCGGGAGATCGAAAAGACTTTATCCGCATGCCCTGATACCAATGTTCTCATATTGGGCAACCACGGTTTGGTCATCGGCGGAGATGATTGCGGCGCTGTCGAAGCGCTCCTGTCCCAAGTGCAACAACGTCTCGCCCTATGTCCGCGGCAGCCAGACCCGGCCGACCATGCTGCGCTAGCGGAGATCGCCGAGGGTTCCTCATGGAATTTGCCGGATGACGATGAAATACATGCTCTTGGGACTGACGCGATTTCTCGCGCGATCCTTTCGGTTGGACTTCTCTATCCCTGTCAACTGATCTTTTCGACTTCGAGCGCCCTGGCGCCCTTCCGCCCGGTTCCTTATCCCGATCCGAGAGATCCGTGGGAGATTCGATACCGTGGCCAGCAATTCTTGATAATTGAGAGGTGCGGCGTAATCGTTAATAGGACAATGACGCCGGCTCAGGACGAGCTGATGAGCGGTCTGGCGCAGGTCATCCAACGGATCAATTCGTCCGCGCCACTTCGTTACCTTACGGATAAGGAAATCATGGACAGCTCAAACACAATCCCTCGGTATCGGGAACTTGTCAACGCGGGCCGGTACGGCGTTTTTCCACGGGACCGAAACCCGACAACCGCTCAGAACGTCAGGGCAACTCGCAGGGGATCGCTGGCAGCTCGAGTCGAGCAGGCTGGTTTCCGGTAAACACTGGCAGAGTTCGGAACTCACGAATCCGTGAGCGAACAGATGGTCTCTTTTGTTGTTCTTTGGCCCCGCTTGTTTGCGTCAGAAAGCCACAAGAATTTCCGGCGACAAATCCGCCGTTCACAACCACATGGCTGCGAATGTAATCGCGGGAGCGACGACCGCTTCCAGCTCAAAAGTTGGAATCCGCGAACTTCAGGTTCGCGACAGAAAGCGTGGGAGAAACGTTGGTATGACAAAAATAATTAAGAAATTCGGCTGGTTGAGCGCCGTGCTCGCGCTCTCGACTGCGATTCTAGCAACCAGAGCCACCGCGCAGGACCGAGGTGAGCAGGATCAGCAAGACGATCCGCCCAGTCGAGTGGCTCGGATCGCCTACATTCAGGGTTCGATTTCGTTCGAGCCGGCCGGTGAACCGGACTGGGTGCAGGCAGTCGCAAATCGGCCCATGACGACGGGCGACAAGCTGTGGGCGGACTGGGACTCGCGTGCCGAGTTGCAACTGGGATCGACCGTGATTCGCCTGAACTCCAATACCGGCTTCGCTTTCCTGAATTTGGATGACAATACAGTTCAGGTCCAACTTACGTCCGGTTCGGTCAACGTTCGTGTGCGCCGGTTGGACCGGGACGATGTCGTCGAGATCGACACGCCAAACCTGGCGTTTTCGGTTACCCAGCCCGGAAGCTACCGGGTCGAGGCAAGTGAAGACGGTACCTACTCGATCGTCAGCATACGCGAGGGCGGAGGCGAGTCGACCGGCAACGGCCAGACCTACACCCTGCACGCCGGACAAAGGGGCACTTTCAGCGGGACCGAATCGCTGAACGCCGAGGTGATCGAGATCGGCGGCCCGGATCAATTTGATAACTGGGCCTATAATCGCGATCGCCGCTACGATGAGTCACGCTCCGCGAAGTATCTATCCCACGACGTCGTCGGGTACGAAGACCTGGACGACTATGGCGACTGGCGCAACGATTCGAACTACGGCCACGTCTGGTTCCCCAACCGGGTTGCCGTAGGCTGGGCGCCTTATCACGAGGGCCACTGGGACTGGATTTCTCCTTGGGGATATACGTGGGTCGATGACTCACCATGGGGCTACGCGCCGTTTCACTATGGACGCTGGGTGACAATACGCGGACGCTGGGGTTGGGTGGCCGGGCCCGTCGCAGTGCGGGCGGTATATGCGCCCGCGCTGGTGGTCTTTATTGGCGGTGGAGGAGTTGGAGTTGGCCTCGGCGCGAATGTGGGCTGGTTCCCGCTGGGTCCGCGGGAAGTTTATGTGCCCTCGTACCGCGTTAGCCGAGGGTATGTGAACCGGGTCAACGTCAGCAATACGATGGTCAATAATACTCAGATTACGAACGTGTACAACACCACCCTCATCAACAGAACTACGAACATTACGAATGTGAGTTACGCGAACAGAAATGTACGAGGCGCAGTAATGGCGGTTCCGCAGCGCGCCTTCGCGAGCGCGCAGCCTGTGCACCTAGAATCGGTTTCCATAGACGCGCGCCAAATCGCTCGCGCCCCAGTGAGCGCGAGGGTTGCGGTAGCTCCCACACGTGAGAGCGTACTGGGAGCGAAGTTCGCGACCGCGAATCGTGTGACCGCGCCACCAGCTGCAATCATCAACCGGCAGGTGATCGCGAAAAGGACGCCACCCCCACCGCCGGTGCCATTTGCCGGTCAGCAGCAAGCTATGGCATCGCATCCCGGACAACCTTTGGCGAGGAGCGAAATGCGAAGATTGTATCCAGCCGCCGGTGAGGCTGCGCACCCAACGGTCAAGCAGGCGCCTCCCGGCAAACCGGCAACGGCCAACGTGGGCCGTCCCGGCAACCAGCCGAATGGCGTCGGTGCACGACCTGACTACGAACGTTCGTTCCCTGTCAGAAGGGGACAACCCGTCTTGTCGCCCCCCAGCAACCAGCCGTCGAACCATCCCGCCAATCAGCCTGCTACAAACGAGCGTTCGGGCGCGGCCACTCCCGCATTGCCAAATCGGCCACCTTCCACCCCAGCGAATCAGCCGGCGCCGTCACCGCCGAACAATCGCCCCGAGGCGAATCATCCCACTCAGCCGCCCCTAAGGAATAATCGTTCGCCGTCCGATCATCGTCCACCGACCGGGCCTCCCAACAATCGTCCGGACATGAATCAGCCGAACAACCGCCCTGCGATAAATCTTTCGCCTGCGGCCACGCCAAATCAACCGGTGCTAAGCAACCGTCCTGGGATGAATCATCCGCCCACAGCGCCAACGAACAACCGGCCGAATCAGCGGAACAATCAGCCTGACGCGGCTCGTCCCCAGACGAATCGTCCGGTTGAGCCAGCGACGCGCAGTGACCGCCTGTCTGCCCCACCACCGAATAAGCGTCTCGACACCGATCGTCCTCCGCCCAGCCAGCCCGAGCCAAACCGGAACCAACCTGCTCCGCGGCCGCAAACGCCTCCGCCGGCCGGGCGCCAGCAGGAGCGCACTCCTCCTCCTGTAGCGACCAAGCCAGCGGCGCCGCCTCCGCAGCAGCAACCGAAAGCGCAGACGCCTGCGGAGAAAAAGCAGGAAGAGGAACGGCAGAAGTGGAAACAGCACAAGCCTCCAGACTCCAAGTGAGTAGAGGCTCAGATTCCAAAGGTTGGATGCGAAATAGCACCGTGCATCCCGAGCGCGCCGAAGGTTGATTCGCCGGCCGGATCAGGGGTGCGCTGGAGCAGATCCCGTGTCCAAGACACCGCCCTCGTCGCCGGCGCGAAGAGGCAACCCCCCCACTGCAAATTGTCCGATTGCTGGTTTGTAATTTGCGCGCCTGTAAAACATCACCGCATAGCTAAATTTGAATGTCAAAATACCGTCCCGTTGGGATAGCCGTCCGTTATCTTTCCTTCTACTCTCACCGCTGAAAGTTGAAACCACGATGACGTGCGGGCCGGTAATTGGGCGACCAATGACGAACAGTTCGTTTACCGGGGAAAAAAGAGGCAGATGAGAGTGATCGAGAAGTGTGTTCGTCGTATCGACTGGGTGCTCCGCGAAGTAATTCCTGGTTAAACCGGCGAACAATTTGTGGTGTACACACGCACAGACTTCGAGACGCAGCACCCACGGCGTCATAGGCATCTCTAAGACTCTCTTACTTGCGCTCGCGTCGTCTGGAACCTGTATCCCGCACCCGTCTGGCACTGCAGCAAGCCCGACCCAGCCACAGAGAATTGGATTGCGCGCCAGGTAGTTGGTCCTGAAACAGTGCCGTGAGCGAGAAAGTGAGGGACCGATGAGAAAATCGTTCCCCGAGCGATGGGGTAAACAAGCAATAGCCTGCTACAGCCTTGCGCTTCTGGCGACGGTATTGATGCTCGCGATTCGTCGCGCGTTGGACCCCGTGCTTGGTATGTACGTCCCCTACCTTCTGGTATTTCCGGCCATCGCGTTCTCCTCCCGATATTGTGGAGTAGGTCCCAGTATTCTGACGACAGTTCTCGGTTTCTTAGGCGAGCAATACTGGTTTAGTTCCCCGCTTCACACCTTTGCCGTTACTGGCGGTCTGGAGCAGGCGAATGCGGTAGCGTATTTCTCGGTCTCGGCTGTAGTTATTGCATTTGCCGAAAGCGGCCGACGCACCCTGGCGCGCCTTGCGGTGAGTAAGCAGAAGCTTGAACAAGCCGGGGAAGCGCTGCGAATGAGTCATGAGCAACTGGAGCAACGAGTTGAGGAACGCACGCGCGAAATTAAGGCAACAAATCTGGAATTGACAAATCAGGCTGAAGTGGTTCGCGAACTTTCGGGCCGCCTGCTCCACATGCAGGATGAAGAACACAGGCGTCTCGCACGCGATCTTCACGACAGCCTGGGGCAAATCGCGGCCGCCCTAGGGATGAATTTGTTCTCTCTGCAAGATGGAACGCGACAGCTTGGCCAGAACCAGATGAGAGCACTCGATGAAAGTGTGGCGTTGACGCAGGAGCTCTCGAAACAAATACGCACCATATCCCACCTGCTGCATCCTCCCCTGCTGGATGAGGTGGGACTCCCAGCCGCGCTCCAGTTTTATGTGGAGGAATTCGCGAGGCGTAGCAACGTTCCTGTAACTCTAGAACTCTCCGCCGATCTAGGCCGCCTATCACGGGAAGTGGAGACTTCAATCTTTCGAGTGATTCAGGAAGGGCTCACAAACATTCATCGTCACTCCGGTAGCCCAACTGCTGCGATACGCGTCACGCGTGTTGATGGCAATATACGAGCAGAAATAGAGGATGCTGGCAGAGGCATGTCTCCGGAAAAGCAAATCCTGCTCACCACACTCGGCAGAGCGGGAGGCGGCATCCGTGGGATGCGCGAACGATTGCGACACTTCGGCGGAACTCTGGAGGTGAGATCCAATGACAATGGCACGCTTGTGACGGCCTCAGTTCCGGAGGATCGTGCCGCGGTTGCGAGCGATAGCGATGAAATTGATGGCTCGCAGATTGCAACTCGTCTAACGGACTTTGATGAGCCCAACGCGCGGGGAATCGAGGAGCGATACCATGAATTTCGCTAAGTCTTACAAATCTCAGCGATCTGCCCTCTGCAAAGCGACTCTTTTGTTCACGCCGGTGTCAGGGTTCTTGATTGCTGCAGATCAGCTATCGATTCGATGCGGGCTTGATGGATCGCAGCGCATAGCGGACGACTTGCTGGGGGGCCTGATTGCAGGCGCAATCTTTTATTTGTACGAGCGCCACAGACTGCGGCGGCTTAGCGAACAGCTCCATGTGATCGACCTCATGAATCACCATATCCGAAATGCCCTTCAACCCCTTATGTTCGTGCCCGACGAATCCGGAGGGAAGGCGCACGTGAACCTGGTCGAGGAATGCGTTCGTCATATCGACTGGGCGCTCCGCGAAGTACTTCCATGTAAGTCCGGGGAGCAATTTGTGGTGCACGACGGATTCGTTCGAAAGACTGGCCCAAGCATCACATCTCGGGCGCCCGGTTCGTCGAACACCAAGAATTCCGGACCCGAACCCACAACCAGGTGGCCCGAGCCACTGTTTAGCCAATGGCTCGATACCTGGAGGAGTCGGAATGAAAGAACAAGCCAATGACTTTCTTGAACCATTTGTTCGGACCTGGTCGCCAACGAGGAATGCAAAAAGTTAAGGCTCGGGTCACTCGCAATGGCGGCCGGCGATTCCGGTCTGAGGTGCGAAAAACGACCAAGTAATCCGATCCCGTCAACCGATTGATGTTCAACAAAAACGAAGACCGCGCCGCATTCGCGCTAGCGCGATCAGGGAGGCCACGATGGACAAAGGAAATACGCTGTTTCTTCATTCCACCGTAGAAGACATGTGTCCAAACAATGTGTTCGGACAAACTTTTTCCGATTCGGACCGGGATGTCCAAGATAAGCGAGTGGCGCAGTTGCTAGTGCTACTGCAACAACTCCACGAATCCGCGGGAGGATTGGGAGCACTGCCGAAACCGGAACTCGGTGAAGTTGTCTCCAGCGTGGTCCGACTGTGTGGCTTTGTGAACCCAATCGAGGCGCGGGACGTGATTGACACCGTTTTGGATGCGCTCGAAATGGAAGATCCAATCCCGGAGCATCCGCGATTTGTTCGGCTCTTGTTTCGCTCGACTGGACAAAACTAAGTTTGCCCTTGCCACGTGGTTTATCTCGTTCAGTGGCGCGGGGCGCGGCTAGGTGTCCGACTGCTTGAGGCGACGCTTCGGGGGGAACGTTTCCCCAACGCAGTCGGACACAGCCTGCCGTATCGTTTCAGTCGGAAAACTAGCTACCGACACGGTGACTTCAAGCAACCGGCGACAAGAACTTCCGTTTTTCCCGTTCCCGCACCGGCGGCGATCAAGAGCGGGCCAGGTCGTTCTGAATCGACTCTCTCTGTGTGGCATCCTAAACTTCTATAAATTCGAGTGTATCCTCGACTTTCTACTGATATAATATGAGGGTGCCCTCGATTTCGTCAAATCCGGTTCGTGTGGCTCGCGTGGCTCCTCAGCAGGATCGCTCGGCGCGGCGGTTGGCGGGCTTTCTTCAGGCCGCCGCCGAACTGTTTGCTGCGGACGGATATGAAGCCACAACGATGCAAGCGATCGCCGAGCCCAGTGATTCGTCGATTGGAGCGCTGTACAACTATTTCCCCGACAGAGAATCCGTCGCCGCCACGCTGCGCCAGCAATACTCTGAAGATTTGCAGTCGAGGGTTAAGTCACTCATGGTGGAGTCGAACAACCTGTCGGCTGTTCGCTTTGCTGAGTTGCTCGTCGACTGCATCACAGATTGTGTGCAAGATCGACCGGCTTGGCTGAACCTGGTTGCTGCACCCATTCCCCTTCATCGTGCAAAGTCCGCCAGGAAAGCTCTGCGCTCGACAATTGCCGATGCATTTCGAGGCAAGAACCCGTTCCTTTCTCGACAACGGGCATTACTCGCCGCGAACGTTGCGGTTCAGATCGTAAAAGGCATGACGACACTTTCGCGGGAGGCAGAGGCGAAATCACGAGATCTCGTTGCAGCAGAGTTTCGAAAGGTGCTCACTTCGTATTTACAACGGGCCTTATGCGAAGAGAGCGAGCGGAATAGATCGTGGTGCAAATCGCCGCTGGGAGCTCTAATGACAGGCGGCGAAGTAAAGGACATCGCGGCCGACAAGAAAGTGATACTTGTTGCCCGCGCCATTGCTAGCCCAAAGGTTCTGATGCTTTCAGGAGTGGGTGAAGGGAATGCACTCCGCAGTCCTGGAATTCGGGTCATTGAGAACCTGCCCGATTCCAAGGAGCTATGAGGAACCTTTAGCGGAATGGGGTCATCAATTTTGAGTAACGCTGGCCCGCAACCCACACCGAGTTGGTGTACCGGAAAAGGGCATGAACAACACAGTACCTGTCATCGCGCGTGAAACGAGCAGCCATCGCTATGAGGCGGTGATGCGCATCAGTGAGGCGATCGCGGCTTGCCGTGAACCTGAAGAGTTGGCCAGTACTCTCGCGGACGAAATTGGCGACTTTCTCCACTTCGACCACCTCTACCTCACTGTATTCAAGGAGAACTCCAGGGAAATCGAATACCTCGTTTGGGGTAAGGGTTCTTTACCTTTCCCGGACATGCCTGTTGAAGAGTTGCCAATGTGGCACGCTATGGCGAGCGGGGATCCACAGCATACTGCCGATTGGAATACCGAGAAGCGATTTCCGCAATTCAAGGAGTGGGCCCAGAAAATGCGGCTCGGCTCGGGGGTCCGCATACCGTTGACGACGCCGCATCGACGACTGGGTGTTTTCGGAATCAGCCGCGACACCGTGAATCCATTCAGTGGCGAAGACATATGCTTCCTCCGGCTGGTCGGGCGTGTCGTCGCCTTCGCGCTTGATGATGGTTTGAACCTGAGGCGCGCGCAGAGTGCGCGTGCGAGCCTACAAAGTCAAAACGAGCGCCTCCAATTGCTTCTGAACCTGACCAATCGAATTACCTCGAATCTTAAGCTTCGGGAGCTGTTACGTGCCGTCGCAGCTAACATTCGCGAGGTCATGCAGTGCGATGCCGTTGCGGTTTCGCTCGTAGATTCAGCCTCCGGTACGTCCAGGTTATATGTCCTTGATTTTCCTCAGGGCAAAGGCCTCCTCAAGGAGGAGCGGGTCCTCACCATAGCCGGCGCCGCCAAGCGCGCTCTGGAGACATTAAAACCAGCAGTCGTTAACAAGGCCGATCGTTCCGAACTCCCCGCTGAGGTCTACGATCAATTGGTCGCCGAGGGCCTGAAGAGCAGCTGTCTGTTTCCGCTGATTAATCGGGGTCGAGCGCTCGGAATCCTGACCATTGCACGGACTACGGAAGCTCCTTTCATTTCATACGACGTCGAATTTCTGACCCAAGCTGCGGGACAGATAGCAATCGCCATCGAAAATGCATTGGCATACCACGAGATTTCGGAACTTAAGGACAAGCTCGCGCAGGAAAAGTTGTACCTCGAAGAAGAGATCCGCGGCGAGATGAACTTCGAGAATATCGTTGGAAACAGCCCGACATTAAAGCACGTTCTGGAACTGGTT